>OBZH01000487.1_pt1 | contig 41784 bp, 58 predicted proteins | sample 1476881 | NCBI WGS metagenome assembly OBZH01 (sample SAMEA2580230, study PRJEB22360) | human gut metagenome | biome: human gut; feature: human-associated habitat; material: faeces | place: Denmark | collected 2008/2010 | reverse complement strand
TGGAGGCGGCCGCTGCGTTCTCGCTCGCCTTGGCAGCGCTCGCACTCGCGGACGCTGCATTCTTGGATGCGAGTGCCTGCGCAGCCGCATCCTGTGTGCTTGTCATTTTTGTTTCCGCATCGTCCTGATCCCATACAACGACGGCATTTTTATAGGTGCTTCCGCCGGGGGCGCCGACCTTCAGAATGTACTTGCCGCTCGGTTTCTTTGCGAAGACGGGTTCTCCCTGATGGAGTTTGGGATTTACTTTTTCCCATTCCTCTACAGAGGCAACGGAAAATTCTATGCGCGCATTCGTTTCTACTGCCATGATTCCTCCTTATTATTCTGTGCGAATCCAAATGTATAATGCAATGTACTTCGGACGGCTGTCCCACTCCCGTCCGCTGCCTGTAGCATTGATCGAAAGAGAGTGATTATGTGCTGCGGCGTAAGATGTACGCCCAGTCCAAGCACGGGAAGCGTAAAAATTAGCGTATGTGATGTCCCACCAACGCCCTGATTCGGGGAAGTCGCTCCCTTCTATTTCATGACTTTTGCTCCCGCCATTCCCCCCTTCGGCCCAGAATGCGCCTCTCACGTAACGATCCCATCGTCCTGTGTGTGTTGGGAGCGGAAGCTCTCCGAAAATCTCCATATTCCCGCGATCATGGTCATGCCCGCCTGCTACCCCCATCGTATATCCATGGGTGTGCGATGGCATCTCGGATACAGTACTCGTGTGAGTATTGCTTCCACCCTTTTCGCCCACTTTTGCAGTATTCCCAGCGGCCATAACAAAGGTCTTTTCTTCGAGAAGTTCCCATGTCGTGCCGGTGTATTTAACGGATGGGTTTTCGGGATTCTTCGTCATAATGACGTCGCCAATCCTTGGATAGGTCATTCGCCGGATGTTCTCAATGACGGACGTGAGGTCTATATTCCCCTGCGCGTCCGGTTTGATGCCATTCACCGATCCTGCGAAGGTCTTACGGAGATTCGCAACAAGACCAGTATAATCATCATCCATCGCATCAAGCCCCGCCTGTACGATGACTTGCGCTATGGCCGCAGCCATGATCGTCGCCTGCTTATAAATCTTGTTGTGAAGTGAAGGAACAGCAATGCCAGGCACCACGCCGGAGACGCGTTGTGTGTCTGTCTCGTATTCATTGTCTGACTGTATATTTGCGGGGGCGACGCCTTCTGCAAATACCTTAAAATTAGATTTGGCCATTCATTACCCCTCCGTTTGCTTAACCTGCAACCAATGTGACTTATAGCCGCTATAGTTGAGCGTGTTGTAATCGTATGCAAAGATCGGCATGCCGCTTGTATCGATAAATGCGAGCGCGTTAATCCGGACGCCTTCCGGTTTCGGGATGATATAACCATGCATGATGAGCTCGCGCATGAGACCTGTGTACTGACCAACCAGCACGATATTGTAAGACATGTCCTGCAGATCCTGGATCTGTATACCCAGATTCTCCGGAAACAGATTTGCCCACATTTCGTAAAGCTCGAGTACGTTCCCCTTCCACACATTCTGCACGATTCTTGCTTTGATCATCGTGCGGAAGACGGAGTCCGTGATCAGTGGAGCGTCCTCGATATCCGCCGGAGCATACCCTTTAATAAAGTCTGATTCCGCCATATTCACCGGGGTAGGTGTCGGGTACACGGTATAGACCGATTCATCGCCGCTGTCCTTTTCCATTTCTTCCGGTGTCGGGCAGATGATGTCTCCTCGGCCCCGCGGCGTTGGTTCAAAGTCCAGATCGCGAGACGTACCGACGCAGTAACCGATGATATCGAGCTGGTCATCATGGGCGGTTTCCAAGTCGAACATGTCCACGACCTTCAGAATGAATGTATCTAGCTCGCAGTTATAGTCCACCATCTTTCGTATCATGGCATTGAAGCGCGGAGCAAGGCGGTATTCTGAAGTGATGAGCTCCCTGTAGTATTCCTTTGTCGGTGTAATCATGATTCTACCTCGATGAAACTATAGTCGGGGCTTGCCACCTCGTTGTAATTGATATCTACGTCTCCCGCTGCCATGGATCCGGCCGAGCGGCCGATCGTGATGGAAGAGATTCCGAACTGCGGCTTGCTCGGGATGGGGTTACAGCTCACAACGACGCCGGTCAGCATAGAAATGGACACGTCACGTCCGATTTCCAGCCCTTTGACATATTCATAAATCGCACTTTTTACGGTCGATGACCGACTGGAGATATAGCCGGTGTACTTTTTAATCCTCACGTGCACATGGATCGGCACATAGATTGGCCGATAAAATCGGACGGTATTGATGTATTCATTCTGGTCTTTGACCTTGACCACCTTCGTGCCATTCGTATAGCAGCCGATCCCTTTATGGTAAAGAATCGCCTCTGCGATTTCGTGATCATCGCCACCTTCGACTACGCAGGTGATTGAGTGCGGCGGCAGCCCGAATGGGTTATTCTCCTCATCCACGACCGAGAGATTGGTATCATTCTCGTAGACCGACACGCGCGCCACATTCTTCAGCGCACGGAGTGCACCGAGCGTCCCGGCCAGCATGGTCTGAGACGGATTAGATACAGAAATGGTCTGCCGATTTCGAAGCTCTCCGTCCGTCTCGATAGCATTTCCTGGAATGGCCGACACCTTGTTTTCGACCGCCTTCCATCCCATGGTCGGGGTGTTGATCTGCGTGATGTCGCCCGGAAGTGCTGTGATGGCACCAGCCACGCTACAGGTGGCTGTGGAAAGCACGCTGCCGTCCGATCCGATCACCACAGACGCCGGCAGATTCCACACATTACCAGTAGCATCTTTGACGCTAGCATTTTTGATTTCCGTGAAGGCGGTGCCCGTGATGTAGAGTTCACAGGTCGAGAAACCTGCAGGTTTCCGGTAAATACCGTTTAGCTTTACCACGGCGTCGAGCGCCGCTCCGATCGCAGTCGTCGGGCTTCTGGAATTGTACGCATACTGCACCGCTTGGTAACTGTCAGCCACCTTCAATGCGAGTATGGAAAGGAATTGATAATCCGCACTATCGTTTCCAAGGTAAATGTCCGATCCGTAGATCTTTTTCATGCTTGCGATCATGTCGTCCAAAATATCCTGATAGGTCGGCATGTGAAGTCCTGATCCGTCAACATAAGGAGCAAAGTAACTCATTCTGTTCCTCCCAGATTCGATATAATGAGCGATCCGTACATGGTCTCTACCACGGCGCGGAACGTGTATTTTCGAGTATCATTGTCATAGTTTGAATCGTAGCCCAGAATCGAGAGCACACCTTTCGTCCCGGAGATGCGTTCCTTGAAAAGGAAATCCACTGCCTCTGTGTTGGATTGGCTGCCCGAGGATGCCAGAATCTTTTCAAAAAGGGGCAGACCGTCCTCTCGATCCTCCCACCACTCTGCATAGAGCAGGCGGAGTCGTGTCTTGATGGCCTGCGCGACAGCTTCCACGCCTTCGAGATAAGCATGCTTGCTTCTACCGAATACGTAGTCACCATCGGCGTCTAACATGCGGTAAATCATAGCTAGCCTCCTATAAAAACGTTCGAAGATCCTTCGGCAGCCATCCCGCCGCAGGAGACACTGTCCCCCACGCGAGCCGCCGGCTTCCCATTGATGAATACGGTGCCGCTCCCGGAAGAAATCACCCCGGAGTGTGCCGCGTGTACGGGGCAGCCATGAGGAGCATAGATATCCCCCACGCGAGCCGCCCCCTTTCCATTGATGAACACATCCGAGGACGCAGTAACGAGCGCCGTCGGCGGGCAGGCATCATGTCCTGTATCTTTGTCTCCCAGTCGTGTCGCCTGCCTCAATTGATATTCACCGTCCCTCCCTTGATGTTGATGGTGCCGCCGACGATGTTGATGGTATCGCCAGCGATTTCCACATACGCCGATCCAGATTCATTCCGGAGCTGCACGGATCCGGTACTGTACCCCGGGATGGTGCGAGGCTGACTCCATGGCCCGGGGATAGCGTAGCCGTCTGAGAGATCATGTCGGCGGCAGTCGATCTGATTCTGCACCCCGCCCGACTGCCACCACGCGTCCATGCAGGCATCGCCAAAGATGACCAGACATTCATCGCCCGGCTTCACAGGGAATGTCAGCACATAGCCGCCCGCCCTTGGAAATACCACGGGAACATCAACGAGTGGGGGGAGATCCACCCAGCGCTCTTCCCCTTCCGAGGTTAGCCGCTTCTCTCGGATTGCAGGCTGCACAGTGACCGTCTGCTCCTTCGGATCAAACGATTGGATGATCCCCGGGCAGGCCACACGCAGATTGTTTTCCCTCTCGCGAGCGAAATTTTCGCGATTTTTGCGCCTGTCGGGCGCAAGCTCTGTCAAAGGTATCATTATCACACCCCATTCCCATTCTGCCCACTGTTCCCCAATAAGGCCGCCAGTGAGCCCTTCCCGTAACGGGATATTCCCTGAATTTCCGTGTACCATTCGTTCCCACGGGTATCTCCGACGTGCGTCAGTTCCATGACTTGGTAAATCCACTCATCATCCAGCGGAGCCTGCTGCTGTCCGGGTGTCACGCTCGCCTCATTCGCCTGCACATTTTTTAGTTTGATAAGCGACTGCAGGTGGATGGCCGGATTCAGAAGGATCTTGAATGACAGGCCGAATTGCACCTGCTGCGGTGTCCCAACGAGCCCCGTCTCCGGGGATACTACAATCGCTTCATCCTTTCCCACATCCTGCAGTCGAACGATGTTTAGATTTCCGTCTTCTACATAAAAAGATGCCGCGTTACCACGGCACACATTCTGTATATAGTCATAGGGACGGCCGAAGAACACCTTGCCCCTTGGAAGCGCCTGATCCGACAGTCCATCCGATACCTGATTCACCGGCGTCTTCTCTTCACTGTCATTCGCCACAGTCTCGATAATTTTCCGGGAATTCAATCCTCGGTTCACTGTCTTGGAGATGAAATTAAGGTTCAGCTGCTGGTCACCATCGATGGCCATGAGCGTTAGTGCGTAGTCTGTATTAGAATCGCGCGATCGCGATGGCCATATGATCTTCCCATCAAATATCTTTCCATACTGCAAGTCGACGGTCGTCTTGACTTCATTCCCTGCATCATCCTTGGACGTTTCCGTCTGCTCCGCTTGATACCCCGCCTCGATGATCAGCCGGTCTCCTTCCATGACCAGCTTATCCTCGGTATCGGAATTCAGATTATAGATACGGACGATGGCATAGAAACCGCCTCGATCTCTTTTTTTATGGACCTCGAAAGTGCAGTGAAGATCAGAAACATTCAGCGCTTCTTCATCATTCTTATCCGTGACCAGGATCTTGTACTTTCTAAGCCAAAGAGCACCGTTAGGTCGCGTCAGTTTCGGCTTGGCATTGGGATTCGTCTTGTCCGCGCCCCACTGCTTGGCCAGCGTGGTTTCTACCGCCGCCCCAAGGGCAGCACTCGCAAAACTCATGATGCATCCCCCCAGATTAAAACGAAGGTCGTCCCAAGTGTCTTGTTGTCCGGCTGCATGATGAGCGTGTCGGAGACAGGCACAATGTATGCCTCCCCGATAGAAAGATGCCGATACTGGCCGAGTAGATTCACTCCGCACACCAGCGGCATCATGTCCACCAGAAGGTCTCCCGTACTGTTGTCATAGATCGCGGCGATCCAAGTATCATACAGATCCATGTACCGGAGCACGAGCTTGATGTTGATATTCCGCTTTCCGCCCTCAAGCGTGAGCTTGAATGTCTGTACAGACTGCGTCTGACAAGTCAATGGTATTCTGCAGTATGCCATCAGCCCTCTCCCCCCTTCGATGCGTCTTCCATGGCTCGGATGGTCGATGTGGGCTCCGGCGTCGGCTGGACTTCTCCGCGGTTCGTTCCATCCCCACTTGTCCATTCCCGAGCAGAGACTTTTTCCGTCGTGACATTCGCCAGGATCAACTGTTGCAGGTTGATTGTGGCACGCAGGCCATATAGCGTATTGGCGTCATCGTTGACGGAAATCGATCGGATGACCATATTCTGATACTGGTTGAGACGCGTCAGCACCGTAAATGGAATACGAGCCGCTTGCAGCTCACAGAGCTTACGGTATGCCGAGATGGACTTCGTGTAGGCTCCCACCCACTGTCCGCGAACCATGGAGGCCATGCAGTCACTCATTCCGATTTCCATGGTGATCTGTATCGGTTCCAAGTACATGTGATCCGAGATATTCGCCCCTGCCTGCACCGGGTGCGATGTCACGACAGCGGTATGCTCCGTGGACACGTTCAGTACGGCATCGAAGAAAAATCCGGCGATGTTCGTCTTGCAGTAGATAAGCTCGCCCTGCTCATGCGTCCCGGACGCCCACTGGCGGGGAAAATACCCATCCTGAAACGCGGCTCCAAGAAACATCTCCTTGGACGGCAGCGTAGCCGTCCCGCCGATCAGCACCGAATTGAGATTCCCGAGTGTCATGCCGGTCAGATTACCCAGACCGAGCTGCTCGCCGCCGCCCAGAGATCCTAAGATATTCATACCAACACCCCTCTCTGATACCTCGTAGAAATGGCATCAGCGACTGCGTTTCCGATGTCCTTGGCTGAGGCATTGCTATTCGTGACATTCACGTGGATATCTCCGAATGAAATCCTGCTGCTGCCGCCATAGCCAGTCTGTACGAATCCATTACTGCCTGCGCCAGCCGTCGCTGCATAGCTGTTTGGATTTACTGCGAAGGAGGCAGTACTCACAAAATTGTTATCGTAGGCACTCTGCGCCCTGTCTACACGATCCACCTGCACGCCATACCCTTGATCCTCCGGACTTTCGTACTCATGAAGCAGCCGGCGCGTCATGCTGTCCACATCGTCCGTCGTCTTCATTTCCTGGTACAGGTCGCCGTAATCTTCCTCAAGCTCCTTCATGAAGAAGGCCAGCTGCAGACGCAGGTCGTTGATGGGCCGCCCCTGCTCGATCGCGAAATCGTATAGATCGCCTTTCCGGGCTGCATCCGTCCACTGCGCCAGACCAAATCCGACACCGTCGTTTACGAATTCCTCCCGGCTCATATCTCCATTGAGAAGGCGGCGCAGGTAGATTTCCTTTTCTTCCTGTGTTCCCTTCTGCACGTTATTCGGATCTACATTCGACTCCGCCGAGAAATTCCCGATGGCCGCGGCCGCAGCCTCTTTCGTAAAGCCGCCGTCCTTCGTGAGGATGTTCATCGCGGCGGCTGTATTTGCTTTCTCATCCGCCGAGGATCCAAATACACCACTCAGGATGCGCCCCCAAGGGCTGTTCTTGGCCGCTGACTGAACGACGACACCTAAGAGCTTGGCCGCCCCTACGAAATCGCCTCGAAGGCAAAGAGCAATGGAAGCGATGAGCTTCCCGACCATCCCGGCCATGCGGCCTAGGTCTTTCAATGCCCAAGAGATGAATTCTCCGATGGATGTCCAGAATGAACGCTGGCGAGACTTCGCCTTCTCGTCGCTATTCTTGGTGATGGTATCAAAAAGGTCAGAGATGGCGTCGAATAAATCGCTAACACCGTCCTTCAACTCGGAAAGACCGTCTGACCAGGACTCACGAATACCATCCCAGTCGATGCCTTCTACGAATTTGGTCACGATGTAATCGAGGCCATCCGCGATGCCTTTCAGGATCTCCTTGATGGAATCGGAGATAGTGGAGAGCGTATCCCCCTCTAAGAAATTCAGCAGCTTCTCCCACACGGGAGCGAGCGTCTTAGACGACTTCCACCCATTCATGTAGTAGACGAAGTCCTCAAGGAGCAGAAGAGCCCCGCCGATCGCGATCAGGAATTTCCCAAAAGGGCCGGCCATGATAAAGGCCCCGACCGTCGCAAAGATCGCTCCCCACTTTTTCACATTCGCAGGAAGGCCATCTATAAAGCGATAGACGGTGCCGATGACCGACTTCAATACTTTAAGTGCACTCAGCCCGACGGACACGACGTGCCCTAGAAACTCCGCGATTTTCTTCGCGATCTGCGGCATGTTCTTTCCGAGTTTATCGTTCAACCACTGGATGAACTGTTGAAACTCCTTGATGAATGGCTGCAGGTATTTAATGAGGTAGTAGGCTACCCACTCCTTCAACATCTTCAGCTTCACCTGCAGCGACTGGATGTCATATCCGATTTCTCGGATCCATTTCAGCTGCCGGTCGGCATCGATCGGCGTGGCCAGCTGGTTCATCTCACTTCGTAGACGAAAGAACTGCTCGCGAAGCTCCGGGATCCATGCCAGATCTTCCTCCGATACCCCCATGACCTTCATGGCCGTAGAGAGTGCCTTGGCACTGTCCTTGGTGATCCACATTTGATTCGCCAACCGCTTGAACTGCATGTCTGCCGCGGCCACACTCTTTATGGTATCGATGGCCGCCTTGCCGATCGCCGCGAATCCGGTCACTGCCGCGGCAGCCGCCGCAAGGCCTTTGATGTTCTTCAGGGCATTCATGAGCTGATTCAGAGCAGCCATGGCGGCATTAAAGGAATTGGTATCAATGTCCGCAGACAGTTTGACCAGGTATTCCCCCATCGTTTCGACTGGATTCATCGATTTCTCCTTTCTGCCGCTTCCTGGGCTCTCTTGGCATTGATGGCCTTTACTGCCATGATTTCATGCGCATCGAGTAAATCATCAAAGTCATATGTCCCATCAAATACTTCGTGCTGACGCCACATTCCTGCAGCCACCGGCGCATAGGCAAAGGCGTCAACGGTCGGGTAAGGGCACGGCTCGAAGGGCATATCTACTTGGCCGGTTTCTGGATCAACCCGGCCTCTTGAAAAAAACCGCCGATGTTAAACATCAGCGCCTGTACGGTCAGTTTCATCACGGTAACTGCATCATAGGCCATGAAATCATCCACAAAAGATCCATCTGCCTTCATGATCGGGATCGGCATTTCTACCCCTTCCGTTTCTGTCAGCTTGCAGACCGTTCGTAGCAGCATGGTCTGGATCTCGTCAAATTCCTCTCTTGGCAGGGAGGGGAGTGCGGAAGCAGCCGCCTTCGCGGCCTCCGCCTTCCCCATCTTTCTGAAATCCCCCAGCGCGGGAGCAATCAAGGCCGCTGCTTTCATGGCAAGATAGGAAGCCGAGCGGGCATCCATCTTGCCCAGACGGTATTTAGCGCCGCCCGCTTCGATCACTTTTGTCTTCTGTTTCAGCATTATGGTTCCTCCGGTATAAAAAATGCTTCACATTAGATCGGGTTATTCACGATATCTGCGCACATGAGCTGCCACGTCACGCGACCGCCCTGCGACTGGTATGGCGTGTCAGGTTCCTTCGAGGGAGACACACCAACGCAGACGTGGGTATTCCCCAGATGTCCGTTTCGGATCAAGATGGTGGTGCTGGCCCACTTAGATGTGGGAGAATTCCATAATTTCTGGAACCATCCGTTCAGCCATTTATTAAGCGGGCTGGTCTGCTGCACCTCAATAGTTACAGTCCCGTTGTTGCCCGGCACCTTGGATACCATGACTGAGCCATCGGCCGCAATGTCATGCGTGGTTCGCTCCGTTGATTTAGAAATCGTAATCGATCCCACGCCGTTCCCGGTAAATACGTAGTCCTCCATAAGGTCGCAATGGATCGAGCCGACCACGTCCGAGAAGGAGTAGGTAGTTAAAGCTCCATTCATACTTTTTCACCTCCCTAGCGATTGACGTTGACCGCAATGGTCACGTAATGAATAGCCCCGGCAGTCTTGATGCATACGTAGATCGGAGGCGCCTTTCGCGCATCGCGATCGGCCTGCGACTGGTCGGCGACCGGCTCGGAGAGGACGATATAGCCTGCATCGAGCGTGGTGCCATTCTTCAGGGTGAGCACAGTGCCGCCATTCCATACGCCCGGTGCGATGAATCCGGAATTGACAAACTTTTCGCAAGCGGTATTGATGACCGCCACGATACTGTTTACACCCGGCTCCTCATCAGGAATCTTCGGCTTGCTGGTCAAGAGATCCATGACCGACAGTACGATTTCATTCTTCAGCATGTCGAGGTTCAGGACTTCATCGAAGTACGCACCGTCCGCCATGCATCCTTCCTGCAGGACATCGTAGGCATCCGAACGGCGCACATACACGTTGCCGTTCACGCCGGCGGTCTCGCTATCCCCGCACACATACTGCACTTGCGTTTCGGCCAGGTCGTCCGTCACGACGCCGGGCAGTTTCTTGTAAGCAAGCGTGAAGGCGGAATTATTAAGTCCGGTATTCTGCCCCATCGCATATCCCATGACGGCAGCGACGGCATGACTGGTGCCGCTGTACATACCGAAGGAGCGTCTGTAATTCTTCGATTTCAGGCGCTTAAAGATGGCGTCAGTCTGCTCCCCCACTTCGCCTGTTACAGTATTAGACAGGTTCGAATCGTCAGATGTGGTATATGCGAGGAGTGTGTCCGGGCTGGCCGTCTCTACCCACTCTGCAAGCTGCAGGATATCAGCGTCTTTGGCTTCGAGCGGGATCAGCACATACCATTCCCCATTCTTTTCTCGGCAAGCCTTAGCCGCAGCGAGGAACGATTCTTCTTCCCCTTTGGCGCCGACGGCCAGCTTGGTTGGGCCAGATGTCGCGGAAAAATACAGCGACGCTGCCTTGTATTCCGGGTTATCCGTAGTGAATCCATCCTGCAGCATGGCGGCAACGCTGGTGTATATTTTGACTCGTTCGCCTGTGCTGATGGCCGTGCTAGGGCCAAGGATCAACGCCACATTGAAACCTTTTCTGGCAGCCGAGCGAGAGGCCAGATTGACCTGCACATTGACGATTGTTTTTAAATCAAGCTGCATATTTTATCCTTTCTTGATGATAATTCCGCTGTCCGTCTGGACGCGGTGCGATTCGCCGGGCGGATTGGCGTGAATAGTCACCGGCACCTTCTCGATGGCCTTCACGTCCTCATCCCAACGCATGAGATAGTTAAAGCGGAGTGTTAGGTCTGCCCTGTCCCACCACATGTTTTGGTAATTCTCGGGAACGTACTGCGGTGTCTCTGCAGATGGGATGATCATGATTCCGGCTTTCCGCAGTACGTCGGAGCCGTCAAGGAAGGCATGTTTGACCTCCAGGAGATGATCGTATCCATTCGGCCCGTAGGCCGTGAAAGAAATCTGCAGCACACGGTTCATATAATGCCGGCAGATGAGATCACGCCCAGCGTCTTCCCATACTTCATGGATCGGCTGGGTGGTCTCATCACCTCCCGCATCATGGAACGTAAGAAAAATGACATCATCGTTCACCGTCCAGTCAGGCTTTCCAAAGGTGCTGTAAGTCAGACGAACAGGTGGCTTTAAGGTCATGTACTTTTTATCCGGATCCTCCCCGATCGCGGCCATGGTCGCTCTGTAGAACAGCCGCATGATTTCCTTCCGTGTAAGGTTAGGCATCGGTGGACACCTCCCCAAGTACTCTCATAGCGATTGATCTATAGAATCCATAGTCTGCGTCGGGCGTCACCGAATAGATACGGTACTCCTCTCCTCGCCATACGAGGATATCAGAGAAATTCGAAGAATCATTGATCTCCCCCGTCACGTACAGGCGATCCGTCGTCAGCACCTTCATAGCGCCAGACTGCCGGTCGCCTTCCGGAACCATGCTGAGGTCTCGGGCACTTGCTACCGTTACGATTCCGCGTAAATGAAGGGTCGATGGGGAAATCTTGTCAGAGACGAAATCCCCATCTTCCCAAATACCGGAGGACCGTTTAATAGTGATGCCCTGCGAGAGCATCGGCGAGTGTATCACTGTGGCCAGGTTAATCATAGTCAATCACTCCTAACCACATAGGTAATGGCCTTTCGCATCGCGCCGGTATCAATCAAAGGCTTATCGCTCTTCTTTTTTGCGATGGTGACGGGCGAATTGGCTGGCCAGTTATTTCTCGGATCATCGAACCACTCGCGGCATACATTCTGCGCGAGAAGTCCCGTCCGTGTAATGGCACGCTCTACCCTATCCCCATCGGCGGATGCCGTGGCCTGGTATATCTTTTTAAATTCGGCTGCGATCCTGACCTTGTTGGCCGCAAGCGCCGGTTCAATGACCGGGCGAGGCGGCGCGTGCCAGAGAGGCGATCCATGAGACTGGATGTACAGAGAAAAGGCTGCGGAATACTTTAGCCCCCGAGCCATGTTCTGATCCATCTCTTCGATCATATGGCGGCGGCGGATGCCGTGGGTGTGAACGTAGAGGAGCTCCGCATTGCCGATCTCCCCACCCTTACGGCTGTTCGCTGCCTGCGGAATGCCGACATAGATATGCCGTTTCTGTAGGCCTCGCAGACGGGCAAAGAGCCCGGCGATGCCTCCGTTGTACTCCTTGTGTTCCACTTTCGCATTCACCATACATACATCCCGCCTCTCCCTACGAGTTTCGCCATGGTGGCGAACTGCACGCCGAACGTCGTCATCTTGAATGCAGCCCAGCCATTCAGGTCATTGAGTGCCGATCCGTCCCTGGAGTAGGATACGCCGTCAGCGCTCTCGCTGGTGACCATACCGGCTGAGGATGCAGATGCCAGCACCTGCGAGGCGTCCGTCCCTTCCGGCTGCATAGACTGCAGGTACAGAGTGCAGAAGTGGGCGATGAATAAACCAATCGCCGCCTTCCACATCCGGTTGAAGCGCTTGTAATTGACGCAGGACAGCCCGAGGTCTACGTACATGTCCAGCGCCGCATCCGGAATCGCGCCTCTGAATTGCGGGTACAGCAGGAGGAACGTCTCCTTGGTGTACTCCGGATGTCCTTCTTTCTTGATGTTCGAAGCCTGCGAAACGATCCCGATCATTGACAGTCACCTCTATTCTGCAGGTTAGCCTTCAGCGGATTCCTCAGCTTTCTTGGCGCGTGTTCTTTTGGCCTTCGCTACAGCCACTTCGGCATCTTTGTCGCTGCCGTTTCCCTTGACCTCGATGATGTCTCCATCAGAAAGGGCGAGGTCATAGAGGATGGTTTCGCGGATCCAGTCCGGCGCTTCTTCCAGAATGCCGCCTCCCTTGGTGATGAAGGAACCACCGATGACGTTTTTGAACATGAACTTTCTCTTGGAAATAATAAGCATGGTTTCCTCCGGTATTAGAAATCAGATGCCGTCGATATAGCGAACCGGCTGATAGTAATTAAACTTCACCTGCCCGATCTGCGCTGCGTAGAGGGTATCGTAGGCAGCTGCAGAAAGGTTCGGGGAGGACATAGCGCGTGTGATCGGAACAGTAATGTCGAAGTTGACCTTGTCCTCATCATTCACATACGCTACCATGCGGTCGGTCTGACCAGCGCCGGCCTTGATGCACCAACGGGATGGATAGATGGAAATCGAACGTCCCTGATTCTTAGCGATGTTGTTATTCATCAGGTATTCCATAAGCGAGCAGTTGCCAGCTTCAGAAACCTTGCGTGTCACGAGCAGGGTGTACTGCTGCGGCGGGATCAGGATGTGATTCGGCATACCGTCGAGGTCGTATTCGGATGCTACCCATGCGGCGGTGATTGCCTGATTGATATCGTCCAAGATTTCATCCGGAGTCTTATCCTTCCATGTCGCCTTTCCGGATGCACCATTGTCTGCGGTTGCGACCACGACATTCGGATCGTTTACGAGGCCTGTCGTTCCCAGCTTCTCAAAGCCTTTGTAGACGTTCATGTCCAGAGACTTGTTGTAGTTGAGGCGGATGCCCTTATTCAGCATATCTTCCAGACTGCGGCCGATCTGTTTTGCTTTCGCCATATCCACGAAGTTGATTCTCATCATGTGCATCCAGGTGAATACCTTGTACAGATTCTTTTCTGTGCTGACCTGCATGACGGGGATCGTGTTGGACGCGGTGCCTACAATAGAAAGGTCATTCGGTCCCGTGGTGCCGTAGTCTACGTTGTAGGTGGAGGTGTATTCTACCCATCCGCCACCAGTCTTGGCTACCATGTCTCGCTGCCAGGTGACACTGGTGAGCGGTTCACGCACCTTCGGATCCATCTTTTCGAGCTCGCCGGTGATGTAAGCCATACCAGAAGCCACGGCAGAGTCAAATCCTTTCCCGTAGAAAGCGCCCGGCATGCCATATACCTGACGGCCTCCCTGCATCATTGCCATGCTGGCACGGCCGGCCATTTCCTTATTCGGAGTGAAAAAAGAAACTCCATTACCCATAATCAATTATCCTCCTTTGCAAAATCAGGCGTTCGCACGGGTCAGAATGGTGATTTCTGCCACGCCGTTCGCGTCTACGTAACCGTTCGTCCACTGGACATTCGGAAGCAGGATGGAGTTTTCACCATCTGCCGCCGCTTCAAATCCGCCGATCACACCATCCACGACGGAGGTGTTCTTCTTGATACGGACGTATACCTTGCCGCCAGCGGTCGGAGTGCCATTGTTGCAGATCACGACGACGGCACCGCGGTTCAGGGCATTGATCATGTCCTTTTCGTGGTATGCGGTGTGATTCTGGTCATCGTAGGCTACCGCCTGTTTGATAACGCGAAGCGCAACCCCTCCGAATTTGTCCGCCGTAAAATCAGCGCCGATCGGGGAGTAGGTGTTGTCGTCATTAGCCTGCAGGCAAGCACCGAACGGCACGTCGGCAGAACCTGCCTTCAGCTGGCGGGACGTAGTGATCAGGTCAGGGGTGCGGGCGTAGGTGCCCGGGAACCCGTAATTCATGGAAATACCAATTGCTTTACCACTCATAGTGATGTCCTCCTTAGTCTTTCTTGTAATGCGGATTATACTTGTCTCGGATCATGCGGCCGTACTCTTCGTCGTCCATAATCGGATCCGAATCGCGAGCGCTGTGTCCATTCTGCTGCGCACGCATGAGGCCGGCATACTGTCTGTCCGGAAGGTTAGCGCGAAGGAGCGCCGCCATGGAGTCCGCCGCTCTCTGGCGCTGGCGGTAAGGGAGATTTGCAATAACCGGCTTCAGCCCGTCGATGATATCCAGCGCCGCGTCTCTGGCAGCCTGTGCATCATCGTCTTCATCTCCTGGATCAATGCAGTCTGCATCGTCCTCGGTTTCCTCGCCGTGTGCTGCATTGATTTCTTCAGCAGGCACGTCTTCTTCCCCATCATCCTCGGCACCTTCTGGTTCCCTCTCCCCTGTCAGCTCCCCTTCAAGAGCATCCAGCGCAGTCGGTTCATCGTCCGGATTATCTGGATAATCCTCACCATCATCTTCTGCCGATCTCGGATTCTCGTAGTCATCCTCTGGTTCCGGTTCCGCTGCCAGCGCGTCCAGCGCATCCTCGATACGACGGAGGCGTGCATCCAGAGCATCATACGCCGGCGTGCGCTGAGGTTCTGGATCCTTGGGCGGTTCAGGATCCTCGTCCTGCACCTTCGGGTTCAGCTTGGACGCTGCTTCCAAGTCTTCCGGGGTGGTGTCTTCGTCTTTGGCGAAGGCCGCCAGCACACGGCCCCAGAGGCTGTTCTTTTTTGTACTCATTCTCTTCATTCCTCCTTTGGAATCACGAATAGAAACTCTATGGCCAGCGCGACCGCGATTGACGACAGCCACATGATTGCCGCGGATCTCCCGCTGCACGTAGGTATCTCTGTCTTTCGGATCCCACAGGCAGTCATACCCGCAAGACACGTCGCGCTTCCCATCCTCGATTTTTCTGATCAGATCGTCGTCATAGATAATGAGGTCGGCAACGATGCAATCAGAAAGGGCCCCCTCTCCGCGGTGTACGTTGCGGCAGGTGCCCTTCAGGTATTGAAGTACATTCCCGGGTTTCACATCTTCTGTCGGGTGTTCATCCACCACAGGCTTGCCTTCAAATGATGCGAGCGCGGCCTTGCTGAACACCTCAGCTTCCGGGCGCTCTATGTTATAGATTTTATTGGGATCCGTTCCTCCAAATTCCATCCCGCGGTAATTCTGGATGCCGGTGCGCGCGATTGGCACATCCTTGCATACCAGATACCCTTCCGGGGTGCGAATCATATGGTCGGAGATACGGCTCCCGAAGTATGCCCTCATAGGCTGCCTCCTCCATTCAGTTTTTTGAATGCCGCCAGCGTCATCATGCGTATGCGGCCATTCATGTAGACTTTGTGCGGCCACGACACGTCATTATAGTCCAAGAGCGGGGCCGGATAGCATCGGCAGTTGAATATCTCACCCGGCGCATAATACCCATAGTCCTTCTGGTGAAGGAGCTTCTCGGGAGACGGCGGGTCTTTCCAGCTGCAGATGACACCATCCATATGGCTATGCGAGCTTCGCACACGCGCATCCTTGCTCGTCTTCCACACATACCATGCAAGTCCCGCGCTTTCTGCCCGGACTCGCGTCAAAGCAGTGGTCGCCTTCGAGGACTCCGTTCTGGCAATGAGAAGCGCATGCGCCCTCGTCAGCTGCGGCCAACGCGCCAGCACCTGACGCATAAGCTCCTCCGGACGCTTCCCTTCCATCTGCCCCTTGTCCATCTCGTGGGCGACCTTGCTTGCCACCCTCGATGTCATAGACTTGATGAGCTTGGAATTTTGCTCCACGATCGCGCTGATTTCGCTCCTGTGGGCCCGCTCCTTCTTCAGGAGTAAATATATAGCCCTGCCCCGGGATCCGCGTCTGGCGGCCTCACGCCAGCTCCGTGCCCCATCGTGGAAGAGACTGGTGGCCATAGAGCCTGCTGCCTCGCGGGCGGCCTTATCCAGAGTCGGAGACCTCGCGAATCCGCGCAGCACCTGGAGCATCTGAAAAGGACTGCTGGCACCCGTGAGGCGCCTTCGCAGTCCTTCCATGATCCGGTTGATCGCCGCAGCATATCGTTTCTCTACCGATCGCCGCGGCTTGAATCTATCTGTATACAACTTTTCTCCTTAGCCTTTGAATGCATTAGGGTTACGCGCCTTGAGGGAATTGGCGAGCTGTCTCAACTTGGACAGCCGTCCCTTGGCACTTGCGGCAGCCTGGTCACGCCGGATGACATTCGCATCGGACTTCGCCTTATAGGCATTCTTTTTCTGCTCAATCGCATTTGGCTCGCCTCCAGCCTTATCCATTTTTGCATTGTATGCCTCTCTTGCTCTCCGAGCTGTCCGGTGATACACACGCGCGTTATGATCGAGCCTCTTTGCCTCCTTGCCTGCATTGACCGCCGTAGAACCCGGCTGCATGCGTCCGAGTTTTGTCGCATGCGGGGCACTCTGCTGCGGCGCAGACGTGCCGCCCCGCTCTGCCCCACGACTCTTGGATCTATTCACAGAATTCAGCATGTCGCCCCACCCTTTTTCGAGCGTCTCATACCACCCAAGCTGTTTCTCTGCCGTCTCGCCTCCGGGGTTCCTTTTTGAGATGTCTCGCCATTTTTTTACATAGCTTGAGGCTTCCTCCTTAGCAGCCGCGAGCGCTTCTGGATCTTCGAGCCCATTATTTGTCAATTGCTTAATGTGTTCGAGGGCACGTTTCTTTCCAGTATTATATGCGGCACTCCGCTGCGGCGAGGTAGATCCGCCCCGCTCAGCCTCACGGCTCTTCCGATATCTCTCGAGTGCTCGCTGCGCACGACTTGCTACATCTCCGCGGTTGGATTCATGGCGAGCAGCTTTCCCTTCTAAATCAAACATTTCCTGATTCAGTGCGTGGTTAGTAGCTGCCGTTGCCCTACCTTCCCTCTGGTCTTCTCTTACCAATGCCTCATATGCATTTCTATATCTTGCTTCGAGCGGGCTATGGTCCGGCAACTTGGAAGCCTCCCCCATTAAATTCCCCATCTGTTTTACTCTTGCTTCGTGATTTCGGTCATATCTGGCATTGGCCCTTGCCATAGCAGCTCTATTATTCTCCGCCACTTCTTTCGCCTGGGACTTCAGCTTTCTCCCATAAGCGCCGCTTTCCATTCCTTTACTACCCGACTGCATCTTCTTCGGAGAACCACCGCGAAAGGGCTGCCCGTTCAGTGCCCCGCCAGCGCCTCCGGCAATGCGGCCGTTTTTAATCAGTACATGCGCACCGTTGATGGTACGCCACTCGCCTTCCTCCGCATCGAAGGCCCGGATTCGATCCATGTTGTTTTTCGTCTGGTCCATACTTTTCCTCCTATTTTGAGCTAAATTACCTTTCGTGACGCATGATAGCTCTTATTTTCTAAAGAATCCAGTTGATTTCTTATTTTCACAGGAATATAATGAAGCCAAGAAAAGCACTTAGGTTAGCGGAGCAATCTGGTCTGTCCGCTTAGTAATGTCAGATTAGTGTACATGCTTCTGACGCCTCAGTGCTTTTTTGCATGCTTCGGAACATTATCATCCCATCCGGTTAGCAAAAATGTAAACAAATCATCAAAATATGTCGGAGATATGACCGCTGTATAATGGTCCTTTGATATATAAAATCTCCCATTCCTAGCAGTTAAATTCCCCTGTTGAATGATATCAGTTAACTGCGGAAGAAAATCTTGCATACTTACTCCTTGTGATGCTCGTTCTTGAATGATGTGTTTCAGGCCCATGAAATCATCACCCCATGGGAGTGCAATATCGCCGATATCGCTTCTACTAAATGCGGCTGGGACATATCCACTTTGATACTTTACTAATTCCTTAATAGCTTCATATCCATGGTGTTCTCCGGGTAACGCTTCACCAATCTGATTTTTGTACCCTTCTTCTTTGGTATACTTCGGTGCTTTTTTCTTCCTTGATGAATCATTTTCCTTTCCGCCACCCCCGCCAGAAGCGAACCGGCCGCCTTCGTCCCGCGGGTGCTTATCTTCTTCCCAATCGCTATCCCTTACGGATCTTGGAGCCTGTGGCGGCTTTCCGGGTGCCTCGGGTGGTTTATCGCCCACCTCCCCGCCGCGGCCTGCATGGTGCAAATCCGGGCCTCCAGCGCCGTCTTCCTCGCCGCCCATGCCAGGGAATCCTCCCATCTCGCCCTGCGGCTCGATTTCATCCGACGCATTCATGATTTCCTCGTCGGTGATGTTCGTCCATGTACCGGTACGGCTGCTCTGCTGCTTCATTTCTCGAAGCGCAGTGCGCTGGCTAATGAGGCCGGCGTTGTAAGCCGTGACAATGTTATCCGTGCCGCACTTAGCAAGATCGGCCCGCTCCTGATCCGACGGCTCGGATACGGGATCGAATTCAAAATCGAGGTCATCCGGCACTGCGCCGAATACGGACATACACAGCACCGGCAGCAGCTTGTTCAGGATTGGGCGGAGCTTCGCTTCCTGCTCCTGCGCGATCATATCGTAGTAGTTGCGAAGATCGCTCTCACCTGTGGCATTCATGCCCTCCGGCGAGCGGCCGAAGAGCTTTGTCGCCGGGATGCGGGCAGCACCTGCCACGTCCATCATGAATTGCTTGTAGGTGTCAGATATGCCGCCGAATGTGTACTGGTGGCTCTGCATATCGTCCCCCGCATCGATGATCTGCATGCCCATGTTAGACATGAGCCAATTCTGCGCCTGAATGGTGCGATAGAGCTCCGCCTTGGTCTGTTCGTCCGTGGCCGAGAGCATCTGCCCCATATCGGCCATCTTCAACACACGCAGGCTGGCCATGAAGGTCAGCTGGGCGATGTTCCATGATACATTGTCACGCTTTTTCAGCTCATCAAAGATGGACTCAATGACGGAAGCGCCCCACTGCTGCTCGGCCTGTGATTCCCAGTAGGGCAGGTCGTCACCGGTAAAACGCAGGAGGCGGCTGTGGTGTACTTTGTACATGGCGCCATTGGTGTTATCAGTGATGGTGTAATAGTCCGACAGTCCGAATTCCGGATCCGTGACATCTTCTACCAGCTCGATGGAGGGGTCTACACTGTTCCACCGATCAAATACCATGAGCCCACAGAAATCCCCTGGCACCATGAGTCGAAGGTCGAGCGGCTGGGACAGGTCATAGCCCTGCCCTTTGATGATCATGAGACCGATTGCACCGCCGAAGAGACGGCCCCACTGGAGCCCCTGCTTCAGTTTTTGGATCAGCTGCGTCTTGCGCAGTTCCAGATCGACCTTCTTCAGCAGATTCGGGCTGACCTCCGTAGTGAGTGTGATCCAGTTCTTCAGCATGTCCGACGGAATGATATCGATGATCTGCCGGATGATCCAGTGCTCACGGTACAGGGCATTCAGCAGGCCGTAGTCGCGCGTGAGCCGGTTGAGAGAGTAGGTCGTCCCTTCCATGAGGTTCGGCGTCCCCGTCCCCAGACGCGCCAGCACATTACTAAATGCGTCCCTGGCGCTCGCTTTGATGACCTGCGGCTTTGCCGGTGTGATTCTTTTCCCCCGCTGCTTACGCATTAGCAAGCCTCCTCGAACGAATAATAGTGTTTACGAAATACCTTAATGCATCCGGCGCGTGATCCCTGACCTTCAGCGGCCGTTCCTTTCCGCTCTGCTGTATTGCTTTATCATCCCAGCAGTAGGATGTCATTTCCTGTATGGTCATGGGGCAATCCGGCCGATAGAAACGGATCTTCCTGCGTGTCAATAGCTTATTGACGGAGCGGATGCCTTCGAGCACGCTGTTGTCTGCGTTGATGGTATCGACAGTCGCCTTTGAACGTAGGCCACGGTTCCGCATCTCGATTTTAAAGGATTCGGCCGACGGATCGACAATGACAGCAGAAGGAGGGTAATCAATATCCCCCACGAAAGCCATAAGGTCATCGCCGTACTGACTGTTGTCTTTCTCATACTTTCCATCCTCTCTGCTGTTCCAGTAATATTCTCGAAGTACGTAGGATGTGTCCCCGTCGTCCCAAATGTCTAGGAACACCATCGGATTTACAGTACCGTAGTCGATCGCGATATACCTGCGGAAACGGCGCCGATTCAAATAGATCCAGTCCCGCTTCTCCTTGTCAATATAGAGCTCATCACTCCACGCATCCTTGTAGATCGCCCCCTGGGCCATCACCCATAGCCCGAGGATGAATCTCTCGTAGAACACCCCGCCCTTGCCATACTGCGTCTCGTAACGATGCCGCACGGCAGGCGTGAGCGATGGGTTATCCTCCATTGTGAAATGCAGGTGAAGCATCCGCTTCTCTTCCTGCTTCTCGATCCAGTTCTTCAGGAACCAATGCATCGGGCTCTCCGGGTTGCAGTTGAACCATATCTTAGCCCCGGGGATGCTGCAGCGGCCAGTCGCTTGATTGACGAAGGACTCCGGCATCAGCGCGACCTCGTCGCAGTAGACGCCCGCAAGCGTCATGCCCTGAATCAGATCCTGCGATGATTCATCGCGGCCGCCGAAGATATAGAAATAGTTCACGCGCTTCCCGTCATCTAAAATGATCGTATTGCTGGAGTGTGATTCACTGATTGTGTAGCGCCGCGCCTGCAGTACCGGTTTTAGCCAGTTCCATACGTTGCGGCGGAATGCACCGACAGTCTTGCCGCACATGGCAAAATTCTGCCGGTCATAGGTGGCCATGGCCCACAGTATATAGCTAATAGCCATTGCGACCGTCTTGCCCGCTCGGATCGATCCGTCAGCTATGATTCCGTTGTACTCACTATATGGCGACTCCTTGCACCACCAGGTGAAAGCCTTCAGCTGCTTCATGGAGAATTTCTCGAACCGGATCACCGGCTGTATGATCGTCCTCATTGCTTCCACACTTCCTTCGCTGCCGTTTCTAGTGCCGCAGAAAGTCCGTCATCCGCGTACTCAGTACTGCTCTCCTCCTGCGCCTTCTTCTTGTTTTGGATAGACACATCCGACAAGCGCGCGCGTCGTTCTATGTTCGTTCCCTGAATCAGAAATTGGATCAATTCTTTCGCGTTCAGCTTCTCTGGCTTCAGTTTCTGTAAAGCAGCAACGCCCTTGGTCTGCAGTAGAACGCCAATGACCGCCTGTTTACGGTTCATCTTGCGAATCTCGTCGATAGTCGCTAGATAGTCCTCTCGAACGAGAGCGTTATCATACTCCCGGGCTCGCTCGCTCCAATGCCATCGGACGCTCCATCTATAGATCAGCGCTTCCGACTTCTCGACGGCCTTCGCGGTCTTCTTCTGACTGCGCTTCGGATTCTTATAGTAGTCAGTGAACGCCGCATAGGCTTCTTCACTCTCCCCGGGCTGGCGCTCCCACGCCAATTCAGTTTTCTTTCGCATCCCCGGGGCACCTCCTCACTATAAGACCGCTCCGGCCTGTTCCAATGCTTCCTCTAAGCTCATACGCCGGCCATCTCTTTCCACATACACGTCGGACGCTGCTCCGTCTTCTTTTAGGTAGCGACGAATAATTACGTCGCAATATTTAGGATCCAGCTCCATTAGACGAGCCATGCGATTCATCTGCTCGCAGGCGATAAGCGTGGTCCCGCTGCCGCCGAAGGAATCGAGTACGATATCCCCCGTCTTTGTGCTGTTCTGAATTTCATAAGCAAAGAGCGGCACCGGCTTCATGGTCGGATGATCCGCACTCCGGCTTGGCTTGTCCATGTCGATCACGGTCGTCTGGGAGCGATCGCTATACCAATTATGGCTAGCTCCGTCCTTCCACCCATAGAGGCATGGCTCATGCTTCCACTGGTAGTCCTGGCGGCCAAGCACCATGGTGTTCTTGTTCCAGATGAGGCACTCACGCACCTTCCATCCAATATCATCGCACGCGCCCCTGAAATTGAAACCCTCGCTGTCGGCATGCCAAATATAGAAGGCAGCACCCTGCTTCATGACCGCATCCGCAGCAGAGAATGCATCAACGAGAAACTGTCTAAAGTCTCCGTCAGCCATTTTGTCATTCTGAATGGTTAACGCATCCTTTGCTTTCCCGACGTAAGCTACATTGTACGGCGGATCCGTCAGGTAGAGGTCTGCCTGGTCCCCGCCCATTAACGTCTCAACCTCGCTTGCATTGGTAGAGTCTCCGCAGAGAAGCCGGTGCCTGCCAAGGAACCACAGGTCGCCGCGTTTCGTGAACACCGGCCCTTCACTTTCAGGGACGTCGCTGTCCGTCGTATCGTCCGCTGTTGCTTCCTCCTCCAGGAGCTCAGCCAGCGCCGCCTCGTCATAGCCAGTTAGATCCATGTCGAAATCGGCCGCCATGTCTTGCATCTCTTTCAGCATGGCGGTCAGCTTGTCCTCGTCCATGTTCGCCAGCTCTGCGATGCGGTTATCCGCCAATAGGTCAGCGTGTTCTTCTTCCTCGCTCGCATAGTCCTGATATTCGACCGGCGCATACTTGAGGCCAGCACGCATGGCAGCCATCCGTCGCCCATGGCCCTTTGTAATAAGGCCGCTCCGCTTGGATACGGTGATCGGCGCGCGCCAACCCGTGCTCTTGATGATTTTTGCGAGAAGCTCTATCTGCCCATCGCTGTGCTGGTTGGGGTTCCCCGGATTGGGCTTCAAGGCAGATACTTCTACCAGCTCATCGTAGCGACAAAAAACAGCCGCGCCATCCGGCGCGACCGTTCTCGGTTCCGCATTAGTTTTGTAATCCATCGTGATCTCCCTATAAAACAGGCACGAAAAAAGGATCGGCTCATCCATTCCGATCCTTCTTCCGGCACAACTCAAAGAGATGTAATAAGGAGGAAAACTATAGTGAGATCGACAGCTCTCTATAGCTTTCGCTGATATTATCATATCACAAATATTTTTCTGCCTCAAGCACTTTTTTGTATTTGTATTTGAGTTTGTACACGTTATTCACAGTGGTATCATTCCACCGGCTGACGTTCTGTGCGCTTTCGCCCTCTATGACATACTGCCATATGATTCTGAAATCACGCGGATCCTCGAACTCTCTGCGAAGCCTTGCGAGAAGCACATTCCTTGCCATCATGTAGTCATCACGAAGGGATGCGGCGCGCTGCCTGGCACGTTCAATGTCATCTAAGAGCTTATAGGTCTTATCTCCATCCACTCCGCCGGATGGCATGCCGGACATGGGCGGGCTCTTGATGTTGCCGGTCGCTTCCAGAGCGAGCAGCTGCTGATAACGTTCCTCCGCCAGCTCCCACGCTTCCCGTTTCTCTCGCATCAAGCACCCGATGTCCTTCATGATATCTCCTTACTGTGAATAACTTGTGAATAGACGTGTTTTAATGCCCATTACTGCGTCTTGCACCGCATTTTGATGATATAGCTCATCTCTAGGCATACGTTCCTGCACTGTCCTTGCCCCAGCGCCACCTCGATATAGTCATACATGTCATCTACTACCTGGGAGAGCGCTTCCTTGTCATGCGGAAGTGCCGTCAGCTTGATCGGCTTCACGCGATCCGAATCCGACAGATCCGCAATCACGTAGTAGTCCCCTTCCAGATCCTGCCCCACGCTGATTTCCTTCGGATCCGTGATGATGGATCCGTCTTCTGCTTTGATTACGATCATTTCTCTTTCACCTTTCTGATTTCTTCCAGACATTTCGCAGTCGCGAGGTCCTGCAGTACGAGCTCCGACTCACGCTCTTTATAGAGCTTCAGAAAATCGCAAGCCCGCATTGTGACAAGCCACTCGCAGTTACTTCTCTTATGTGCCACGATCGGCACCTCATCCTTCATCGCCTTCCGGGCATCGCGGATGCTCTGATCCATGGCGTCCTGGATGTTCAGATGCTCGACAAACTTGACCTCCTGATGGATGCCGCGGATACCGATGCAGTCCGCAGCCCCCTCCTCATTATTCCCGCAAAACTGCGCCGTGCGGCGGACGGTATACCCGAACCCTCCGCAGAAACGGCACCATGCGAGCTCGCCGCGTTTCCCCTTCGCCTTACTGTTGATTGCCATGCTCTTTCCTCCATTTTTCCCACTTACGTCGATTCCACCACATAGTTGTACGCACCAGCTTGCGCCAACGGCAGTTGCGATTCCCATTGGGCGAAATCCCCCAGGACTCCTCGCGCGTCTTTCTCGCCCACACGATCCTTACGGTCCTGGGCCATTCCTTTAGAAAGATCCTGCATCGCTGCATATCCAACTTGCACCGGATGACTTCCCACTCTCTCAGTTCACTCTCCGTCATAACGATCTCCTCTCTTTCTGACGTAGCAGAGCGCATACACCAGCAAGCCGACGCTCGCTCCGATCGCTCCTCCGAGTATCATGCACCCGGCTCCAAACAATACCATGTCCATCCCTGCCATTTCCTCCTATCCACCTAACCATCGCGGGACAGTTGCTAGACCTCGGCTAGAGCGGCTATTTATTCAACGGTTATTGAATAAATATTCACCTTTTGCCTTGTCCTCATTCGTTCCCGCCCCGCAACCGGTCAAACTCTAAATACCTTTTCTTCATTTCCTCGCGCGCAGCTTCATTGCGCGCAGCTTCATTAAAAATCTCTTGTCCTTTGGCAACGGCTTGATGTAGCGCATAGACTTTCTCGCTTCTCTAAGCATATGCCGCACATGATTCATTGTTGGTTGCCTTTCAGGTTTGAACATTAAAATCTCTACCCCTTTCGCAAATTTGGGCCTTCACAGGCCTTGGCGGCCTTCGGATATAAACTTACCCGTCCGCCACCCTTCCTCGGGCTCCTGCCCCCTAAATTCGCAATCCTCAGCCGTTTTACACTATCCGGCCAATGGCATTTTGCGCTCTGCGGTCAAAATGGGTAGTCATCCGGGGGCTGCATCCCCTGTCCGGAAAGCTGCCCGCTTCCCGCCGGGAACATACTCGTCTGCTCCTGCTGCGGCGATGGGCTTCCAAACTGGCTGAAGCCGGCAGCACCGCATGGTTGCTGATTTGTCTGGGGCTCTCCTGCTGACTGCTTACCCAGTCCGATTGGGATCGATACGACCTGCGCATTCAGCTCTGTTGTGTACTTCACCTCCCCGGTCTTCTGATCTGTGTACTTCCGGGATGTCCAGCGGCCCTTTACCATGACCAGCTTGCCCTTTGCGAGATAGTTCCCTACAGCCTGCGCCACATTGTCCCAGCACACCACATTCACCCAGTTTGTGATTTCCTTGTCGCCCCATTTCTCGCTGCATCCGATCGAGAAGCGGGCATATGTCTTGCCCGTCCGTGTACACTTGACCACCGGATCTCGTCCGAGGTTTCCCATGAAATAGCAGTCGTTCATTCTGTCTCCTCCGTGTTCAGCGTCCCTCTGACCGATTCCCCGCCGGAAATCACTGCGTAGCAGCTATCCCGGAGGCGGTCAAAGAAACGGGTATCATAGCGTTTGATGATCTGGTCAGCGTCCAGATTCGTAGTAATGATCGTCGGCTTCAGCTCGTTGTAGCGATGCGTGATGATCGCGTCCACCTGCCCCTTCATCCAGTCGCTCTTCTTCGACTGGTACTCCATCCCGAGGTCATCCAAGATGACCACATCCCTTTCTCGGACCTTTGAGAGGAATGTGCCATCTTGCGGATCCTGCAGAAGTTTGGTCAAGAGCTCCGGCATCGATACGAAGAATACTGACTTCTTCTCCTTGATCGCTGCAAGAGCGATCGCGCAAGCCATCGTCGTCTTCAGCTGTCCGCATGGTCCTGTCATCAGAAGGCCATGCCCTGCCTGCAGCTGATTCTCAAGGTCGAGCGCATACGCCTTCGCTACTGCGAAATTCTCCGCCAGCTTTGCAGGTACACCTCTTTCTGCGATCGCCTGAAAGGTACACCAGCGGTATCGCTTCGGGATCCCCGATCGGGCGATCTTCTCCTGCGCCTTCATAGCTCTGGCAATCGCCACCTGCTTCGAATTCTCATCATCCACCTTCAGGTAGTCGCTGCTCCAGGCTGCGGTGAAGTCGGCCAGTGCTTTCTTCACATCACCCTTTGCAAGAAATACGTTTTTGAATTTGCTCATTGCTTCCTCCCTGTATTCCAGAAGTCCTTCGGCGTCTTTGGCTTGTCCTTCCAATTTTCAACGCTGCCGAAATCTGCGCCGCTCCTGGTACTATTCACACTAAGGGTATTAGGATATTTCTTCTTTCCTTCTTCTCCCTTCTTCTCATCTATAAAGATTTGGGCAGCGTAGCGGTCACGAGGTGGGTCACGATGTGGGTCACGAGGTTGGATATTCTCATTTGCAAACGCATCTTGATACTCGCCATATTTTTCGATGGTTACTAGCAATCCTCCTGTTATCTTTCGCGTGGAAATCATCGGGGTTTCATCTGGGTCACCGCATGGGTCGCTAAATGGGCAGCGAGTGGGTAGCGTAGATTTTGTCGGCTTTTTCCGCATATAGCGAATCACGCTCCGAATTTCTTCATAGGACGGCTTGCGAGTAATAGCCCCGTCTTTATAGCTGAGCGCCTCCTGAATCTTTGGTATGGAAGTCACAAGCTGCCCGCGAGCGAGCCCGTTGTATGGCTTGAATGCAGCCTGATGGAGCAGGTAGATCCAAACCTTCAGGTAAAGGGGCGGCTTGAACCAAATGTCCGATGAGAGCAGGCGGCGGGAGAGCTTGATGTATCCTTCCATGATTTCTCCTATCCCCTACACCAGCGTAGGGTACGGTCTTCATTCAACTGGGCAATCGGCATGCCTCGGGTTTCTGCATAGTTTTTCTCGCTGCGGCATCCGCGGCTTTCTCTCCAGCGCCCGGTCAGGAGCAGCAGCTCGCACTTTGCAAGGATGAATCTCTCGGCGGCCAGGATTTCTTCTTCGCTCCGACGGTCCATGTAGATGAAGTTATCGAGCGGATTGATGAATGTCGCCTCCGGGTATTCCTTGGTGAGCGAGCGGGCAAGATTCCGGGCGAGGATCTGATTCTCGAAGCTGCCGCCGAAGGGGTGCGCCAGATAGACAACGACTCCCTTGGTGTGCAGGAGATTTTCAAGAGACCTTGTTTCCACCGCCGATCACCTCCTCCAGCTCTTTATCCAGCTGCTTCCTCATCGTGGCAGCAATGTCTTTCGATAGGGCAGCCCGGACTGTAGTCAGGAATCCGTATGCGAGTACGAGCTTAGCGTCATTTCCATAGCGCCGGAAGAGTTCTATTGCCTTCCCCGGCGTGGTCTCCGCCGCGAGGGCGATAGCCACCTGCGCGGCGATATTGGTGAAAAGATTCACCATCTCCTTGCCTCCGGCGCTCTTAAATACCGTCACGTCCCCTTCTTCGCCGTCATTGCCGGTGCTGATGGCGAAGACCGCTCCTCTGCATTCGGGGATGGCATCTGCGATTTCTGCGAGCTTCGCCTTGACCATGTTTTCCTGTCCTTCAGTCATTTTCCCTGCCCCCCATTCATAGCTTCGCCGGAAACGGCCTGATTTTGGCCTTCCTGCGCGTTCCCCTGTTCCCATGGTATAGTGATAGCCTCCGCAGGCTCCGCGGGGCTCACAGGGGCCAAATTCGGCGAATTTTCGATGGTTCTTTCCTGCGGCATCTCGGTATCATCCAAAGTGCCCTCGGCCATATTGCGCATGACCTCCTGATCCGCCGGAGAAGCCTCAAGGTAGTTGATGCTCATGATGCCCCACTTGGAGAGCAGGCGGCGAAGGACTGTCTTCTTTGCCATCTCGTCATAATGGTTTCTCCACACCGGATTCTGGCTTCTCCCCTTCCGGTTAGCGAGCTCGTGTGCGTCGATCTCCGCCTTGGTCATATAGAGCGTTTTCTCCATGCCGTTCTTGAGGCGATAGAAAGCAGCGTATCCGACGACCGGGATCTTGGATCGTTTCGCGTTGTCTGCTTCCCAGCGGAATTCGATGTCTTCCGTCAGGCGGTCATAGCTAATAAGCTCTCCCTCCCTGACGTCGACCGCATTGAGTCGCATGTAGAGACCTGTTCGGAGCGCCAGCTGTACCATGCCCTTGTACCCGAGTACGAAGGTCGCCGTCTGCCCAAAGGGCAGGATGTAAGCGTACCCGAGGGACGGCTCGATGGGGAGGTCATAGGCGGCCGCCTTCAGAGCAGACTGGATGATCGCCACCGGGTTATTCTGGAAGATGGAAAGCACCTGCGGGGTGCTGTTGATGAGGGCAGCGAGCGAGCTTACGAACTGTGGTGCGCGCTTGCCGAGCAGCTCGTCGAAGCGGCGCTTATACCCGCTGTTATCGAGCGTGTTGTTCAGCAGTTTCGGGATGGATGGCCGTTCCTGCTGCTGCGCGGCCATTTCGTTTCTTGTTGCGACAATTCCTTTTCTTGCATCCATGTTTGTTTCCTCCTTGGAAAAATTAAATCCGCATGACGCGGGTGCTGGTGGTGGTGATGAGGCCGATGGCCTTCAATGCTTCATAGCTTGCCGGATCCTGCTTTTTCAGCTTAGCCACAGAGATACTTTCGCGGGTCTGGCTTTTCCATGTGACTTTGTGCACCTTGCCTTCCCCATCGGTGACGGTGCCGACTTCGTTATCGCCGAGGATCGACATCAGGAGATTCTTGGCCTCCTGCTCTCCCTCTTTCAGCTCTTTCTCGCGGCGCTTGCATGCCTGGTAATTCTGAATAGCTGTCAATGCATCCGGCCCGAGGTCGATAGCCTCTCCGTTTGAATAATTATGCAGTTTCAGCAGGGTAGAAGCGGTCGAATTTGTAGCATCCAGCGGAGGAAGTTTTTTCGCCTGTACAAGGTCCCAGAAGTCCTTTTCCTTTTCCCGGATATAGGCGATGTCATCCTCATTTCTCTCGATGCGCTTCAGGCGGAAATCGTTCCCTCCGATGAGTGCGGCGATATACCAGTAGTCGGCTCCGGTGACCGCTATGTAGTGCATGCACTGGCAGTAGTAGGCATCCGGCACCCGGATATCCTTCGGATCGTCCGGGTCACCCCATTCATCACGCATGTGATAGTCGGCGGTCTTGATTTCAAGGCCCGCATTCTCACCGACCACCCAGCGATCGATATTTGCCAGCATGTATGGGTGCTCCGGATCCTGCAAGGTTCCTCTCTTGTGCACCTTCTTTCCGGTTACCACCTCGAAGCGGGTGGCGACGACAGGCTCGAGCTGTGTGCCGAACCAGACCTTGGCATTTCCGGAAAGATCGTCCGGTTCCATCATGCCGATTTTTTCTGCGGCCAGGCTATAGGCGCTCTTGTAAGGGTTCAATCCGAGCACGGTTCCGCAATCGGATCCTCCGATGCCTTGGGTTCGTACCTTGAGCCATTCTTCTTTCGGAGCGTCAGCTCTCAAAATCAGTGTCGGTTTCATTGTGTTCTTCCTCCTAATTTGGTATACTAGGGGTAGCTCCGAGACCGGAGCTGCCCAAAATCTATATGGAAAGTGCCCGAACTGTGCCAAGTCGTCGGGCACTTTTCATTTGTCTGAAATGATCCGGGGGACGGTGATGGTGAGCACCGTCCCCGGCCGCAGATTGGCGCAGTCCTCGATGTTGTTATCCTGAAGAACCTGCCATGCAAGCTCGTTCACATCGTCGTCTGCGGTCGCGATGCGGGACACGATGTCGTATACCGTATCCCCAGATTCGACCTCGACCTCGTAAGTCACCATTTCCTTCTCCGGTGTCGGAGTGGCGAGGATGTACGCTCCCAGCAGGATGTTTACTCCCGCTACCAGCCCATACAGGGCTGCGCCTATCTTTCTCATGCTAATCTCCTTTCAGGATGTTCCGCTGCTCCACCAGCCGGACACTTTCGTGCAGGGCAAGGGTGCCCTTGCAGAAGTCTTCCAGTACAGTTTCGATCGGGACGTTGTTTCTTTTTGCAAAGTTCTCCATGATGGATCCGGCGATCGACATGATATGGTCAGTACGGAGGAATGGACTTGCGTTCATTTTGACCTTCAAGCGGCGGTCCTCCGTCTCCTCGACCGTAAATATTACGGTATACTTACGCGCGCTCTTTTCCACGCTGTTTCTCCCTTCTCTCGATACTGGTCCTTGCCCGTTCCAGGGCATCGGCCAAGAAATAAAATTGGTCCTCATAGCTAGCGAGCTGCTTCTCAAGCTCGCGAATCCGCGTCTCGAGCTTGCGACGCTCGAACGGGCTCATGGGATTCTGGTTCCCGTCCCATCCCTCGCATTCTGCGACGGAGGCGGCGGTATAGCATACGCCAGGCACCCCTTGGCACCTCTTCAACAGCCCGGCTTTTTCTCTGTCGCGGATGGCTGCGTCAGAACACACCCACCGCTTCGCCAGAAGCTTCAATGGCCACACGCCTACGCTCCCGACGATTTCTTCCCGGTTCGTCATGGCTCCTCCTCCCTCCTTTCGATGTCATTCATCACTCTTTCGAGTGATGCCAGTCAAGCATCCCTTTTCTCACATTCCTTCTGTGCACGCTCGATGTCTACCTTCATGGACATCCCGTAAAGGACGCCCATCTCGAAGTCAGTGACCCGGACGCGGCTAGTCTTCTTTGCAAGGCTTTCCCAGTACGTGCGACGATCCGTGATTGTTCTTTCTGGCTCCATCAGTATCACCTCCTTTCTCCTTCCGCTATTCGCCCACTGCGGGCGAGGTGAATCATCAGGGTATCCTTACCCCCTCACCACCCTAAGCCCGCCGTTCGGCGGGCTGGTGGCTTCTTGTCCTTGTTCTACTGAAGGCGGCCTTCGCGCCATTCCTTGATGGCCTGTTTTTCGGCCTTTATTTCGAGGTGCAGGCTATCGCTGCAACTCATCAGCCCGATGGCCTGATAGGCTTCCGCCATCGTGAATGCTAGGCAGTGGTATCTCTCGCTGTCGGCCAGCTGGCCTTTACGAAGGGCTCTCGAAGCATCCAGGTAGGCTTCAAAAACTTTATTCAGTGCTGTTTTGTTCATTTCGTTGGTTGTCATGGTATTTCCTCCTTGTTGTGCTTACCCATTCTTTCGTGTTGCTCTTTTCGTCTACAACTATATAATAGCTCTTTTGTATTCGTCTGTAAAGTATTTTTACAAATATTTTTTAGGTTTTTGCGTTTGTGAACACGATTCTTTTATGTTATATTGTGAATATGGAGGCGTATTACCAATGATTAAATTCTTGATCCTGATAATAGTAATCAGCCTAAGCGCTCATTATCCTGCCATCTTGTTTTTGGCCATTTTTTATTTTGCGTATAGATTCCTAATGAAAAAGAAGAAGCGCAAAAAAATGAATTGGTCGGAAGCGTTTAACGAAGAGCACAGAACAGGTATCGCATCATTTACAGATATGGTTAGAAAACGTAGAGACCCATTTGCAAAAGAGGCCATCGTTTTTAGCATTAACGAGCTATCTAAAATGGGTATATTGATGGCAATTCCCAGACCAGTCATAAAGGATTGGGCCATTAGATCTATATCAAGCGACGATCGCGATGCCGTAAGCGTGGACGAAATTCGACAGTACCTACCTCGCATGACCAAAAGGGACGCATACTATCTGGCCTCTTCCATACAAAATACCTGCCGCGTTTATTGGGATCTGAAAGATGCGATAAATGCTGGGTGTACGCATTATATTTGGAAGGCAGGCACAGATGCGCAGCATAGGCACATGAATAACATTGTTTGCCCCCTCGACGAGCCCATTCCGGAATATATCGTCAAGGATGCGTCGATGCATGGGCCTATATACGCCGGAGAAGGATATCATTGTCTTTGCTGGATTGCACCAGTAATTAGCGATTCAGATGCCCCTCCCTCGCCCATACGGATCTACGAGGACGGAGCCATTAAAAAGATATCTAAAAGAGAGTTTGTGAGAAGATGTGTCCCAAATAAATGAACGCGAAAGGCCCCGCTATAAGCGAGGCCTTTTTACATGGCTATCTATAGGAAAGTAACGTGATTACTGATGCTGAGCGCTGTAGTTGACTCCATCCGTTAGGATCCCTGTGTCCATGCCATACTTCAAATAGGCGCGGCAGATAGGGTTCATGTATCGCTTGCTGGGAGTTCCATAGGGGCTTCCCTCGGTCATGATATACACTAGCCCGTGGCGGATTCCGTGGGGCGTCCATGCATCGGTGCGGTCAGCCGTATCTGGAAGCCGCTCCATGACCCGTTCCACCTCGATCGTTTCCTTATGGTAGAACCTCGGGAACCCTTCATAGCGATCGAGGCGCGTCTCGTCCGCATCACTGATCAGCCAGAGCAGAACAGGAACCCCTCCCCGCAAAGACTCTCCCTTCTCGATGGTGGCGTAGTATCCGGTGAGGCTCCCTCGGAAAGCCAGCCGGTATCCAGGAAGCCATCCCTTCCCGAAGAGCTTTGCGTCCGGGCAGCGCACTTCCATCTGAGCCTCGTCCATGTTGCTTCCATACGCTACATACAACTTCATATACGTTCCTCCTTTGCTAAATTCAGCCCTGTGTGGGCTCCGTGTATATGGGGTGGTATAAGGATACCCCCCTCACCCCGGAAAGCCCGCACGTGGCGGGCGGCGGGTATCCTTCGCGGGGCAGATCAGGCTCTCTGCAAGCGGCGGGCATCCCGGAAGGCGCTGTCGCCTTCCAGTTTCTCGAGCATCCACTTCCTGCAGGTGGCGTACTCCTCTCCGATGAGCCCCAGGCGCAGGAGCCAGGTTCGAAAGGTGTACTTCGGATTCGTAGTGGTCGTCTTCGTGGGGCTCGCGCTCTTCTGCGCAAGCGCCTGGCTTACGACCGCCATGCAGAATTGTATATATGCCTTGACCTTGCCCGCATGCAGGGTGCTGTTGAATACCCGGAACTCTACCGTTCCCTTGGTGTCTACGGCGTGCAGGTTGAGGCCGTGGTAGCGGGTATCATTGTAGTGGTCGTTTCGGTTCCAACTTTCTCCTTGCGATTCGTACCAAGTATCGATGATGTCCTCTCGGCTTTCCATCGGCTGGCTCGGAGCGTTGACCTCCATCAAGAATTCAGGGTATATCTTCTTGCAGTATCTATCCGCTCGACACTGAAGTACTCCCAGCGCATCGTATATGAGGTCCTCCTTACTGTTTACGATGTTAACCAGGTTGCGCAGGTGTCGTGCATCGAATTTCCCAGCGCCTACGTGTACGTGGATCCCGCAGGAGTCGTTGACCTTTGCTCCAGCCTTCCGCAGCGCTCTTACGATATGCTGCAGGGTTTCGATGTCATCGTAGTGGAGGATCGGCGTGACCAGCTCCACCGCATTCTCCCAGGTGAGTGGATCCCCGCCCGCCTCGCGGGTAATGCTGGCGTCGCGCATCACCTTCCATATCCGGCCGTCCGGGGCGGTGATTTCGCGTGTCTCGTAGCAGTTGCGGGCCATCCGGCCAACCTGGCCTCCCAGCTCCGTAGCTACAATGTCCGCCGCGTGTGCGCGGGCGAGGCCGGTCATTTCGATCTCTACCCCTACGGTTAAGCTCTTGTCGATTTTGCTCATAGCGTTCCTCCTTTTCGTGTGTGCGCTCTTTCGCTGTCGGTATATTTACCTTACACACACATCATAGCTCTTCATTTTTCGTGTGTCAACGATTTAATTTCACTCGATTTATGTTTTTGGCGTTTACAAACACCAAGAAAAGAGGTATGATAGGTTTAGAAAGGAGGTGATACTATGAATATCCCAACCACAGCAGACACCATCGGCGACAGACTGAAGCTCGTCCGCTTCTCAATCCATCCCAAGCCATCTCAGACAAAGTTTGCGGAAGACTGCGGGACTACTAAACACGCTTATAGCGAATATGAGTATAACCGCGTCGTGCCAACAGACACATTCCTGCAGCTGGTGTGCAAGAAATTCGACGTCAACTACTCCTGGCTTAAAACGGGACAGGGGGAGATGCGCGATGCAGATGACCGCAGCATCGTAGAAGACGTCGTCGCTAGGTACAATCTGGACGCCAACCAGCGCAGGATCATGGAGGTATTCCTCTTCATGGATCCGGAGAAGCGTGAAGACGTTTCCAATGCCTTTTTTGAGTTCATTGCAGGTTTTCATGACGACCTGCAGGCGGATGATATCCGCGCTGAGCAGACCGTCGTGAAGCGTGCCTTTGAACTCGAAAAAAAAATACAGAAGAAACGGAGAGCAGAGTCCAATCCTTCTCTCGATGTGGATTCTCTGGCACACAATACTGGCTAGCGATAGCGATCCAGACCCACCACCACCACGTTATTTTTTCCCTTTTAGGAGGGCATAGCCTATGGAAATGAATTACAATTTCATTATCCGGAACCGGCCAAGGAAAAATGGGAAGCCAAACTACCAACTCATTCTATCTTATCGATCGAAGGATGGAACCTGGAAGCAGGCATCAAAAGGCGGCTATGCTCTTAGATCCTTGGCAGCATCAGATAAAGAAAAAGAAAAACTACTCGCTAAGGTGCGAAAGAAAGGCGACATCGATGCCGTATTCGAAGGCATGACGCTCCGCGAATTCGGGGAGATGTATATATCCAGCCGCACGACGCTCGCCCCCAATAGCATATTCACTTACAGGAACCGTCTGGCATCCATGACCGATCTGCTGGATAAGCCGATGGTGGACATTACTTACGCAGACGTCAGCCGGATGATCAATGGTATGCGGAATGCCGCCACCTCGAGCATTAAAGGTCGTGTCAGCCTACTGAAAACACTTTTTCGAGAGGCTGTCCGTTATCATGTCGTGACCGCCTCCCCCATCTCTGACTTCGCGTACAAACCTCGCGAAGACAAAGCCGGTAAGACGAAACTTCGAACGCTGAGCCAGGATGAAGTACAAGCACTGCTCCGATATGCACATGACCATAACAGGGAAGCGTGGATCGTTCTCTGCTTCGCAGTCTACACCGGCGCCCGGATCGGCGAGATCCTCGCCCTCACCTGTTCCGATATCGACCTTGCCAATTGCAGCATCACCATCAATAAGCAGCTGACCGTCACGGATCCAAGCAATCATAAGGTGCGAGGCATCGCTCGAGTCAAATCGAAGCACTCGAACCGGGCCGTCCCAATTCCTCCCGCTCTGGTAACAGCACTAAACGAGTACCTGGATGAACGCGTCCTCTACGTGCACCGCCGCCTGACGCATTACCGCACTTCGCACAATATCAACTGCCTGATCAATCGGTGTGTCCCCGGACACTCAGTACACGATCTCCGGCATACATACGCCACCCGTCTACTCGCCGAGGGGATAGATATCAAGACTGTCGCAAGCCTGCTTGGCGACACCATCACCACGGTCGAGCTGATTTACGTCCATTACACGGATGAGATGCGCGAGAAGGCCGCAGATGATATAAACAGAATTTTTGGTTAAACATGTTTTGAGCACACAAAAAAACACCCCCGATTCACACATGAATCAGGGGTGTTTCTTTTTGACGGATTTTTGACAAAAGCAGCTTCTTGGCGAGAAAAAGCTAGGATTTATCGCATCTTTCTCGGATTAATTTTTATGTTTATTGTATCCGAGTTTGATCCGGAAATTTTTATTTAATTACAAAAAGCTCGATAGTATCGAATTTCTTTACTTTCGTTCTTTGAAAATTTTTGGGGCATGCGCCGGAAAATAACGGTAATTTAGGATAGTTTTTTGCCAAATTTTTGACAAAATCATGATCCAGAAACCACGATCCTAGCGAACTCCACTATTGCTAGCGCCGCCCACACGTCCCTCTGTCTCTTTGCGATCACCTGTTTGCGCTCGAGCCTTTTGATTTTGTCTTTCAATGTCTCCAAGTGTTCGTTCAAGTTCGAGAGCGAAGTCTTGGCAGCGCTCATTGCGATCTCGGATTTCTCCAAGGAGCTCTCGGTCTGCTGCAGTCTGTTCCTGCAGTCGGTAAGCTCGCTCTGAAGCGCGATCAATTCCTTCGTTGATCCGTCCGAGCTCTTCTCTAGCATTTTGATTTTCTCTTCTTGCAGTGTCAATTCCGCTCTGAGCTTCGCTGACGTCTCTTTCAATGTCCTGAACTGATCCGCCGACATCACTACTTCCTGCTCCGTAGTCTCCTCGCCATAAGAAATAGCTGGCCACCAGCAGGAGCAGAGCAGCAACACAGCAACTAGCGAGACGCATTTTGTCTTCTTCCACATTTCACACCTTCAATTATATTACAAATCGCTAAGGATTGCGAATTTTTACCCTAGCAGGCGTTCGAGGTTCCCTTTTGATAAATCACTCAAGGAATGGTCCGCCAACGCATGTCAGGGCTATTTAACCCCATCGAATATTTTCGATATAGCCGATTTTTATACATCCAGATCTTTGCAATAGTCGTAAGTAGCATTGGCGCGGTTCGAATAGCCTTCCGCATACTCATCGCAACCAGCAGCATGCGCATACTGGTATTTAAAAAGCGCGCACAGGACGTCCAGATCTCGAAGGTCATAGTTCCACTGCCGGTTGGCAAGGAAGCGGCACACTACGGACGTAGAAGTCGGGCACCACATCCCTGCGTAAATCGTGCATCGGGTGTCATCCAGATTCGGAATCTCCCACAGTTCATCTACGTAGTCTAAGCAGTCCTCCGCCAGCTTCTCTCGCTGAGCGGACTGGCCTTCAGGAGAATTAAGCAGCTCCTTCAGACCGGCGAGGTCTCCGCTGTAGTAGATATCTGAGTAGGAACGACCGGAGTAGTAATCACCTCCTGGGATACGACTGAGCAAGTCCTCCGCTCTGTCACCTTCCCACTGCGATACGCCAATCGACGGATAGTCTCCTGCGGTCGAGCAGGAAACCGAATCGAAGTCTCCTTCTATACCTACTTCAATGATGCCGTCAGCAATGGCATTAGCCAGTTCTTCTCTAGTCATGGGTAACCTCCTTCTTGGGAACGGACGGGAATTGAACCTTGGGGGGATCCTTGGGTTTCTTGGCCTGAAGCTCCGCGGCATCCGGTCGCCCGTCATTATTTTTATCGACATTAAATACGGAAAGAAAGGTTACGGCAGCCACGACCGAGGCTGCCGTGTATTCTTTGAAATAGGACACCAGGAGCGGAAGGTCGGGATGGCCGGTCAGCATCCACTGATATACCCAGCCGCCCACAAGGAGCGCACTGATCAGGGCAAGACCGATGCCATAGAACCACACAATTCGCATGGACGACTTCGCATTCCGAGTACGCTTCCGCTCACGATTGATTCGGTCGATCAGCCATTTAAACTTTTCCATCATTGCCCACCATCCTCATCTTTTTAATATCTGCCAGCATATGAGTTCCTGATCCATTACCACCCAGCGCGTGATAGGCATCATAGATTTCCTCAGCTAGCGCTGCGTCATCGTATGTGATGCACCCCTTCTTCGACGAAACGCGATGAATGCGGATAAGATTCATCTTCAGCAGTATACGAGTCCCATGCTCGATGCCCTCCTGCCGCCGTGCTAAACTTCGGGATTTATTCCAGGCGTAACCAAAGACAAATGCCCCCACAGCGTACACAACCTGCAGGAGGAAAGAAAATAAAGCTGAGTCCATAGTCCCTCCAATAAAAAAGACCTCCGAGGGAGGTCTTGGAAATCATTAAATCAAGGGGTTACCGTTCCGGTTCCAGTGCCCGTTCCCGTACTGCAGTGGCAGAGGCCGTATCCTGCGAGCGTCTGATATGGGCTCGCGGTGATATACGCGGGCTGTGGGAATGGTCGAAGCTGATTAACCAGTGCGGCGCTCTGCATCACCTGAGACAGGTTGAAGTTTGCGGACTGGAGATCGCGGTCGCGATCCGCCAGCCTGTCTCTGAGATCCTGGATCTGGCTCGCCATCATCATGCCACGGGTCTTCTCAGCCTCCTCATGGAGCGCTGTTTTCAGCTCGCATGTATTCCTGTAGTTTTCTGCCCGCACGCTATCGATATTGCGGTTTGTTTCGCAGCAACACTGCTGCTGGGCAAAGCGGTTCTCAGCAAGCTGACTGCCGAGCGAATAGTTGCCCTGCATGACCGTTTTCTCAAGCCCTGCCTGACCCTGGAGCATGGTGGTGTTGAGAGAAAATGTTGAATCCGCAAGTCCGTAGGAAACCCCGCGGAGCTGTCCCATTTCGTCTTGGTGATTAAAACCTGCCTGCATCTCTGCCTGTGTCAGTCCGGCGCGATTTCCAAAGCCGCCCCAGCCGCCACCGCCCATCATAGCGAAGATGACGATCACCCACATCAGCCAGGCTCCACATCCGCCGCCCCAGCCATCGCTATTTGTGGCAGCTGGAGTCCCGACATTCATTACTGGTGTAATTCCTTCCATTTTTCTGTTCCTCCTTTACATGGAATCTATGAAATCTGAGTGCGCACATCAGAGTTTCAATCCAAATGGAGAAAGAAACTGACCAAGCTGCTCGTCACTCCACCCCTTCTGGCGTGCCAGGTTACGGACGATAGCTTTCATTTCATCAGGGTTCTTTCCCTGGCCCATCTGCATAGCACGGCCCATCAGAGGATCATTCCCCGCCAGTTGCTGGATCATTCCTACGGGATTTTGTGCCTGCTGCAGCATGCCGATTAACTGGAACGGATTCATGGTCTTTCTCCTCCTTCATCGAATTCAGCGCCTTTTCCATCTCTTCCACCTTGGCTTGCAGCGCTGCCAGCGCTCCGGCGGGCGCTGCTTCCTGCTTAGGCGGTTCCTTGGATACGACGTAGACTTTAAATACCGGCATCCCGTTAAGATCTATCGACTTCTCATAGATCTTTCCTTCAGCCGGGGAGGGAAAATAGGACGGTGTCCCATCCAGCATGACCTGTGCCGCTCGTGCTTCCTCGATGCCTGTCACCAAGTGCCCGCGAACGGCCATTGGCTGAGGCGGACGCTGCATCTGCCGCTGCTGTTCGAGCATGGCCAGCCGATCCTGCATTTGAGGCGTTGCTCCGTAGTAATTTGTTGGATAGAATTCTCCGTACATGGTATCCCCTCCTTACGATTCCATTGTAAATTAAACGAGAAAGTGAATGGTGTCACAAAAGGCCTAAAAATATCCCAGCTTTTTGCCCGATTTGTACATCTTCTTAGAGATACGCCGTGCAATCCTAGCCACGCTCTTCCTTGTAAGCGACTGGTCGATAGCAATCTCTTTAAAAGACATTCCTTCAATAAGTCTCATTTTTATGTATTTCAGCTCGTCGGGTGTAAAGATGGCGGCTTGAAGCATCGCATCAAGCTCTTCGCGGTCAACCGTTTTTAGCCATTCTTTAACCACCCTTCGCTCAGGTCCCATGATAATCACCTTTCCTTTCGTTGCTCCTGCGTCTACCGCTTTCTTATACCCTCTCTATTGATATAAGAAAAAGACTAAGTTAGATGGTGGCTACATACTGTTTGAACAGTTTACCTTCTGGCATATCGGGGTCATCCCAATAGAGGGCTTTAGCTACTACGATATACTTTTCAGGGTCTTTACCCAGGACGTTAGAGAGGTCACTATACAGCATGTTAATCGCATAATACAAATCTGCAGGATGGTCAATGTTACGTTTTTTAGCTTCTTCCTCCACTTCTGCAAACGTCCAGTGCGGGCCAGTAGTACCGTCAACGTTTTCCATATGAGCTACCGCCTTGATAGCAATGTCGTTATCGAAATACGGGCCGCAGTCCAGCTCATGCAGTTTGAGCAGTAGATGTTTTGCCTTCGGGTCTGCGGTATCCAAAGTAAGACTATCCAAATATTCACAGATAGCATTATGCAATTCACGAGTCTTCGTACCATCCGAGGCGTCCGAAGACATATCAAGATATTCCCTAGCAGTAAGCATATTACCTCCTATATATATTAAGAAATTTTTGCACCATTAAATTTGAGATTCATCATTTATGCCGTTCTCACCCAAGCTCTTACTATGTATGCAGGGGGTTGAACGGTGTTAGATGAACCGTAAATGGAGTTAGATTTAGAAGCGTTAAAACTTAGTCTTGTAGCTTGCTCCCCCAAATCCCCGCTAAGTCCTCCTCCTTGTCTTCCGGAAATAGTAGCATTCAGTGCTCCTTCCGTAAAAATGACAGGCAGAGATCTTGCATTTGTATAACCAAATTCTGCATGACCTGTAATATTTGGCAATCCTGCACTTCTCTGTGTCCCTGCTTCACTTGCATTGCCTGTCTGCAAACAGAGGTTAGCAGGTACTTCTTCCCATGTGCCATATTGCATAAATGGAAAATCTGCTTTCGTCTTGTTTTTATCGGCAGAAACATATATAGAACCAATGGGATAAAAAAAATTTGTTAGCTGTTCTTTTGTCATTCCAGCATCAAAAGTATTTGTCTCCCCCCCACCTTTGGTGACAGTTACTTTGCCATTTGATTCTGTGACGGACTGGACGTATTGCGTAGGATCCCACGTCTTTGCATTTTCTTCACTTTGCTTTGCTGCCTTTGCACTGTTAGCTGCATTTGTTTCACTAATTTTTGCATTAGAAGCACTGGTAGATGCATCAGAAGCCGAAGAAGCAGCCGCAGAAGCAGACGAGGCAGCAGCAGATGCTTTTGAACCGGCAGTTTCAGCCCACAACCTAGCAGATGTGCTTCCATTTGGCGCTTGTCCTCTTGGTGCTTCTGCATATGCCCTAGCTGCATTTGCATAGTAAGATGCGGTTTCTGCACTAGACTGAGCGGTACTTGCAGAGGATGCTGCATTACCAGCAAGCACCTTAGCTGCCTCAGCCCAAGTCTTAGAGGACTTACTGTTAGTAGCTCCATCTGGGCTACTATCTGACATCGACCACGCCTTGGATGTATTGGCACTCGCGGCTGCATTCGTCTCGCTAGTCTTGGCATTCTCTTCGCTCGTCGCCGCTGCACTCTTGGAGGCGGCCGCTGCGTTCTCGCTCGCCTTGGCAGCGCTCGCACTCGCGGACGCATTCGTCTCACTGCCATTGGCGTTGACAGCACTGGTATTCGCCGCACTTGCACTCTTTATCGCATTGCTTTCGCTGGTTGCGGCTGCACTGGCGGAGCCAGCGGCATTCGTCTCACTGGTGGCTGCTGCACTGGCGCTATTGGCGGACGCTGTCGCATTGGCGCTGGCGATACTTGCACTGTTCGCAGCGGCGTTCTTGGAGGCGGCTGCATTCGTCTCGCTAGTCTTGGCATTACCCGTCTTC
>OBZH01000454.1_pt1 | contig 43646 bp, 38 predicted proteins | sample 1476881 | NCBI WGS metagenome assembly OBZH01 (sample SAMEA2580230, study PRJEB22360) | human gut metagenome | biome: human gut; feature: human-associated habitat; material: faeces | place: Denmark | collected 2008/2010 | reverse complement strand
TGTTGCTCAGGAACTTATAAATAAAGTTAAATTATAGTGTTGCGGAATTAAGGTTTACATGACAAACTTAGAAAAGATTATTTTTTCTAAAGAATGGTCTATGTTCTTTAATATACCAAAAATTAAAATAATCGATAATCTATTTATTGTGAGTTGTTTGTTGCTAAAACATTTTGATAAGAAGGAACTAAAAAAGGAGAGGAACAAGAAAAGTGGGCTTGGGAAATGTTTTTTTCCACTTTTACTATGCTCTCTCCTTTGCGTTGTATTTAGTTTTAACCGGCTGACTTTATATAACTAAAGTGATAAGCTACGGTTTACTTCTTCTTCATCTGTTGTTTATTTGTTTCTACACTGTAAATGTAGAAAAGATCTTTTTAACTAAAAAACAGTCTATATTCTTTAATATACCATTCTAAAAAATGATCATTAACTTGTTGGTAAACAGTGGTATCTGGTACAGACCACTCTTGAATACGTAGAGATCAGAGCCAAAATGTTACTGGTATAAAACACTTTTTAGCGTGTCGGTTATAGTGGAGTCGGTACAGGTGGAATGACTCGGACTATAGAAGTTGTGTTTTGTGATCTGGCTAATGCAATAAAATCCTTCGTGAGGGACCTGCGGACTATACCATTTATAAAAATAATTGGCAATTATAACTTTCGCCTGAAGAAATAAAAAAGGAGAGGAACGAGAAACGCAGCCCTTAGGAAAAAATAGTTAACTGCTCAACTTGCTCTCTCCAATACTCGTCGTCGGGTAGAATATCCCCTGCTTGAATCTATAAATTCAGCGTAATGATTTGAGGTTTGTTGCCTTCTTGTGACAGCGCATAAATTGTATTGTCCGCTGCATCATAGCTGATTGCTGAACAAGCATTCTGTAATTGATAAGTCCGGACATGTAAACCATTCCAATCGAATACTACGATTGTTTTTCCTTTGTCCACATCCAGATTATAATCTTTCAGGGTTCTTCCTGAATACAGAGCGAAAATATAATTCTCCGATACCGCCAAATCGCAGAATCCGAACAGGTTATTTCGGGAATAAGTCACCGGATGAGTCAGGCCACGACCTTTCGGACGATGTCTGTTGAATTTAACTCTTGGGGTAGTCATATGGACTTCATTGATACGACTCAGTTCGTTATCATGAATTTCACAGATATCCAGACAACCGGATTGCATATTAGCACAGGCGACTTTGGAATGCATAGGATTCAGAGCCAAAATATTACTGGCATAGAAAATACTTTTTAACGTGTCGGTTAGAGTGGGGTCGGCACAGGTTGGATAACTTACGCTATAGGAGTTGTACCCTGTGGCCTGACTAATACAATAACGCCCTGCAGTGTAGAGACCTGTGGATAAAATTCTTTCATCGAGTCGGATTGCTCCGAATGGAGTCTTTCCATCTTCTGCAAGACTGGTGAAAACAGGTCGGTAACCTGGCGTGGCATATTCGTTTAGGTCGATTTCAACCAATCGCCCGGAACCGAAATCAAAGGCTGAAACGATATCGCCTTGTAGATTCATGCTAATATAGTACATCCCTTCACCTTCGTTTTTTCCTGCCGGTACTAAACGGGTGACGTTGCCGCTTTCACTGTCGTATATGGCAAAACGATAAGCACTGTTCGGGGTCAGGATGGCATATAAGTTTCCTTTCTTTACAAATTTAGAAGGGGATACAATGTTTAATGCCTCTAAATCGATATTATCCGATTGAGCGTAATAAAGCTCTGAAACTTTCGTCCGTACCAACGGCGAAGCTTCACTCTCTAATCTCGGATCAGATTGACAACCTCCAAACAAGAGGGCAGAGATGATGATATAGTGTAATTTTTTCATAAGGCTATTTAATCCATGTCTATGCTTAACCCGTCAAATGTTCCTATATTACCATTCTTGTCTATACCCGTACATAAGTAACCTGCTTTTATGCAGGTAGGAGTAAAATCGTCTCCGGATTCTTTTTCTGCAATCGCATTTATATTATCAAAATATAGAATAGTTTCTTCAGAATTTGAGGAAATAATGAAATTGATAGATAAAGAAATAAAAAAGACTATTCCACCAATTAAAAATTTTACTTTTTTCTTCATTTTGAGTATTTGTTCGTTTTCGGATGGCAAACTTAGGAAAGATTCTTAATTTTGTAAAAAAATATATTCTATAATATTCTATAAATTAGGTGTATGAAGAGTAGAATACGTATAATGGGGCGTTTATCTGTGGTACTGTTAATATGTGTATTATTAGGACAAGGGGCATGGATGTATAGAGTGCGTGAAATGAAAGTCGATGAGTTTCGAAAAACTGCTGATTATGTATTGTAGGATATTATTCAGATTTTTTTGGATAATCAAGCTCCTTTTGCTATTAAGAAATTGAAATTAGGGTATAGTTTAGCTAATGAGGATGAATTTTGTTGGAAATACAATAATACAGAAAAAAGGCTTAAAATTAATTCAATGGAGAAATATATTAGTTTAGGCCGGCAAGTTGTTTATGATTGTTTATTTGAGAACAAATGTTTAGATATACAGAAGATTGCTGTTTTATATCATAAAGCATTACAAGAAAAAGGTATATCTGAAAGTCCTTATTTAATAATTAAGGGGTTAGATGGAAATAAGTTATTATTGTCAGATAAGCTTAATGTAGAACCTAATAGTATTACTACTTCTCCGCTAAATTTAGGATACGATTACAAACACCAAATCACGGCCTCCTTCAAACTTCCCTTCGTTTTCCGAGCCCTTAAAGGAGTATTATGGATTGAATTACTTTTTCTGATTGGTTTTGTTATTTGTTTAGTCTGGCAATGGAATTCGATAAAGATGACACTAAGAAGTGTACGGGTACAGACCATGGGAATTGCCCATTTGGAACATGAGCTGAAAAAGCCTTTAGCTACGATGATTTCGGCGATAGGAGGGATGTTGAAACGGAAGGAATCTGTTTTATGTCCTACAGATGAAGTAAAGTTAGGGATGATAAAGGCACGTTTGATGAAGATGGCTGATATTACCGATACTATGCTGACCTCTTTAAAAACTTCGGTTTTGGAGGTGGAACGCGAACCGATCGACCTGCAACTGGAATTGGAGATGATCACAGAAATGTTTACGATGATCCGAAAACATGCCCGGGTGGAGTATCACATTGCCGAAGGACTCGGATACCCTTGCCTCGATAAAATATATTTCAATTATATTGTTATCAATTTAGTGGACAATGCTATTAAATATGGAGGAGCTCATCCGGTCGTTAAAATTAATTTCTATGAAGAGGGGACTGATTATATTTTGGTTGTTGAAGACAATGGCATGGGAATTGCACCTAAAGATCAAAAACAGATTTTTAAACAATTCTATCGTGTCAGAAATCAGCAAGTCACGAAAACAACAGGATTTGGTTTGGGGTTGACCTTCGTACATAAAGTGGTTTGTGCTTACGGAGGGAAAATACATATAGAGAGTGAAATAGGAAACGGTAGCAAGTTTTTAATTATTTTACCACAGGTATCATGGAAAAATTGAAGGTTTTATATGCAGAGGATGATCCTCTGACTGTGATGGAGGTTGCGGAGCAACTCGAAGAGAGGGGATTTGAAGTAATCGTAGCTACCAATGGGACGGAGGCACTGAAGCTGTTCCGGGAGCGGCAACCGAATGTTGTTTTGCTGGATGTCGATATGCCTGGTCATAATGGGTTTGAGGTGCTGCAAATTATCCGGCTTACCGACCACTATACACCGATAGTGATCTACAGTTCGTTAGGGGATGAAGCCAACCAGATGCGTGGACTCGAAAGTGGCGCCTATACCTATCTGGTGAAAAATTGCCCCCCTGCCGTTGTGGCAGCACAGGTGTATAATTGTCTAAGTAAAAATGGCAGTGATAAAATCTGCTTGGGAGAAAAATCATTTTTCGATCTGCTTTCCGGAGAATTATGGATCGGAGAAAGAAAAGAAAAATTGGTGGGATTGGAATTTAAAATCTTTACCATGCTTTGCCGTAACCGCGAGAAAACAGTTTCCCGTGAATTATTGATCAAAGCAGGATGGGATAAGGATGATTATAAATTGCATTTGCAGTTGAATAAATACATCAGTATTCTACGGCATAAAATTTCACTGACTTCGGCTTCCATTGTCACTGACAAATTTAACGGCTATATGCTCAAAGTGACCCGCTAGGGATTCCGGCCTGGAATCCCGGAGTTTAAAGAGGAGAGGGAACGTTGGTAGAGGGTCCAGATTTTATCGTTTTCGACCGGACTACCGATAAGCAGGACCCGGTTGAGCGAATCGAGCAGGAAAGTTTGGAAAGCCGGTTCGGCAGGAAACTGGTTGATTTTTTGCATATCCCCCTGCGGATCGTATAGGAAGGGTAGCTGACAACGATTGGCACGTTGCAGGATTTCCAATTCGTCGTAATTGTGGACCCAGGCAACGAATAGGATGTCGACATCGTAGCCCAGACTATCGATTTCCTGTTTCAATAATTGCCATTCGGCCAGTTTCATCCGGCATTCCGTACAACCACTGGTGTCGATGTAATTCAGGATTTTATATTTGCGTTCCTGAAAATCCGGGAGGATGGTATCCCGCCCTTGTACTTTTACCAATAAGGGATCCGGAAAAATAACTTCTTTATTTTTCCATTCTTCAACGATTCGAGCTATTTCTTTCCGGCGTGAATGGCAACTACAGAGGAGTAATACCACCAGGCAAATACTAAAAAATTTTACCATAATCGATAGATGTTTTCTATTTATGAATGCAAAATTAGAAAAGTTTTGTCAATCGTGTTTAAATTTCCAATTTGAATTTGTAAATAATCATATTTTCGGTGTCGAGATCTGGTTTGCCATACGCATAGTAATAAGGGGCTGAATAACCGAATATCCGAAAGTTGTCGGGTACATTGAATTCTGCTACCAGGGTCTGATTTTTATAGGCTTGAACGGTTTCCCCGCAAGAAGGTTCTCCATGGTAAAAGTTTCTGAACAGGACTTTGGTTTCAGGGATGTATTTCAGGTAACGGTAAGAACCGAATTTTTTATAATCTTCCTTGTAATTGTTAGTGGCTTCTTCGAAAGTATTGGTTTCTCTGTAATCCGTATTCATCGGATGGCCGGCTAGGCCGAAAGATTGCAGGGTATTGTTCTTAAAGTCCGTTTGATAGATCAGGGAGTCGATCTGGAAAGAATAAAATAAGGTATTTTCTGTATCGGTATCGAATAGAATCGACTTGAAATTAGGAATATAACGGTACTGTTTATAAATGGGAGAATGGGTACACATCATCCGTTCTACTTTGCCGGTACGGGGATCGATGAGTCCCAGGGTATAACTGTTTTCATAAAAATGAGCTGCCTGGCTGTTCGAACGGAAACCGTTGTAAGTAATACAGTCGGTAACGATAGCGATGGCCAGATAGTTTCCCAGTGGGCATAATCGACCGGTAAAGTGTTCAATTTCGTAAATTCCACTTTCGTCAGGACCTGGAGAAGCGAGCAGGATTTCGGGGGTTTTATCGTTTTGCCAGTCGATCCGTAACTGTTGTTTCCCTCCCCAACTTTGATCGAAAATATTCAAATGCCAGTCGTTTATAATTGCATAACCTCCTTGTGGGAGTGCGGTAATCTCATAGATCCCCTGTATTTCCTGCGGACCTCTTCCGTAGGATAGATGGGTACCCAAAAAACGCCCGTCCCGATCGTAGAGGAATAGGGTAGATTGTTCCCGGTCGGCAAAACAAAGGGTATCTCCCAGAAAAAGAAAACTCCCTAGCAGGGAAGTCATTTCGTTTTCATTACCGGCATCGATTCGTATGGTATCGAAATTGACGGAAGATATCGGATGAGCGGAACGTGACGAATAATGAGTAATTTGTGAATAATCGGTCTTATTCCGGGCTTCCGGGATGTTGCTTTTACAATTTATGAGGAAAACGAGGAGCAGACAGCTGTAGATAAAGACTTTTATCATGACGGATTAGGGTTTAAAAAAGTGATTGAAAAGGATGGTTCTGGCCGTTTGGGCTTTCATCAAATGAAAAGCCCGTATTCATGGCGTAGATTTACGCAATGGCCTTTACATTCTACCGATTTATAGTAGGAGGCAGGGGCATAATACCGGACATATTCTTTTTTCGCCGGGTATTTTTTGTAAAGTTGTTTGTGAGTGAGAGCGAGAAGTCGAGGCAGTGGTTGTGCGAGGACTACTGCTTCGGGCAATTCGGTGGTTTTTTCTTTTAACCGGACGTTCGGATGTTGTTTCACTTCTTGAAAAGGCAGGGCTTTCATCTCATATCCCAGGCATTGAAAAACGAGTTGTTGCCGAGCGGGGATATGGAGCCCCTTTATTTCTACCTCACCTTTTTCATTAGAGGCTCCGAGAAGATACGATTCGGGATATTGCAGGACTATGGCTCCGATGATGATCTGGCCTTTCTCGTCTGTAATCCGTAAAGTCAATGAATCTTGTTGGGCTGTTCCGGACTGACTCAACAAGAAGAGAGGCAAAAGGTAATAAAAAATTTTTTTCATAGATTTTCAGTAATAGGCTATCAGAGTGGTAACCGATATTTGTTGATTGCATTTTCTTCAGAAGAACTTACGGTATAAAGTATATTGCTGTCTTCGTGGACATCTATACCATTGGTATAGTGATCGAGCAAAAATTTCCGGATCAGCTTACCGTCGAGGTCGTATACTAAAAACAAATTGCCACCATCAGGAGTAGGCTGCCCCTTCATCATTTTTTTGAGTTCTTCTTGGTGATCGGTGCCCGAGAATAAGGTGTAGATGGCTTTTTTCCCGACTTGTACATCCTGATAACCCTTGATTTTGCCGACAAGGAGTCCGTTTTTATCACTCAAAAAATCAGGTTCACCTCCTTTGCCGACAATGAACCGGGAAGAATCCGACGCCAGGTTATGGATTTCCAGTAATTCTCCGTTTTGGGTGACAAGGACTAATAGGTGATTGTCGGGATTATAGTCGAGATAAGAGTTCCATAGTGAGGCTGTCATCGTCGGGTAGGCTTTGTTTTTTGCGGTATTTCCCCGCGGAATCTCGTATTTTTTGTTCAGCAGATGTCCACAAGTATCGATAAATGCAATCCGTTCCGGTCCGTCGAAATTGAGCAAGGCAAACCCTTGGTCCGTCCGGCAAAAATTCAGTATCGGAATGCCGGCTTGAGGGTAGTCGATTATCCGGGCAGGGGAAATGCGTTGTTGCATCAGACTGTCTTTCCGGAAGATCGAAAGGCGGGCCCGGCTAGTGTCGAAAACATAAATATGTTGCTCGTCCATACAAAATCCTCCTGTCGAAATATATTCTTCCGGCCCGCGGCCGTTCACGGCAAAGGAAGTGATGAATTGCAGCTCAGGATAAGAATAGAGATGATAGAACCGATCTCCTCCATGCAGGTCCCAAATACACATTATAGAATCCTGTACTTTTATTTTATATGGATATTTCATATATAGGTCACTGTTTTTTAACAAACATTCCGAAGTCAGGGGAACGATCTCCCCGTTATCTCCGGATGGGGGAGTGGGTTTACAGGAAATCAGGAGTCCTGGTAACAGCAGGAAAAGTAGAGTTTTATTCATATGCTTGATTTTATTCATTTGTAACCTGGTGGTCCATTTGATCCGGTCAAAAACCGAGATATCACATGTAGGACGGAGGACGAGCTGATTAGTTACAGCTTAAAATCAGATAATGAATAAAGTTTTAAAAAGGATTACAAGTTATATTAGTTAAGGGAGCCTGGTTTCGGTTTTGGGGGATTTTGGGAATAGGTGAAAAGACGTCGGCTACATTCATCTATGACCAGAAAAAATTCGGATTGGGGATAACAGTAACAATCTTCTTGGAGAGTTGCTGAGTTACTGAGTTAAAAGAGTTGCTGAGTTAAATAAGTTTTCAATAAAATTACACTGAATTGAAATAAGTATGGGGATTATAAACTCTTCTCAACTTAATAATTCTTTTAACTTCTCCAACTCATATCTTAGTTACTCAGTAACTTAGCAACTCTTTTAACTCATCAACTTATCAACTCTTTTTAATTTTTTCTGCCATAGCTTGGGCGATAGCTTTACATTGCTCGATGTCGGAAGATTTCATAGCTCCGAGTGCTTCATTGGGTTCTGCTACCACTTCCCACTTCATTTTTTCTGCAAAAGCTTTCAGTCGGGGGATGGCTCCGCCTCCCCAGGTTTTATTACCGAAATAGGCCAGAAGGTGATTTTTAATGCCCATATTTTCCAGTTCGCACAACAGGGTTTCCATAGTTGGGAAGATACCGCCGTTATAGGCACAACTGCCGAGGATCACTCCTTTGTAGCGGAAAATATCGTTGATGATATAAGAAGGATGTGTCTTCGAAGTGTCGTGGATCCGTATCTTTTTAACGCCTTGTTCGGCGAGGAAACGTCCGATCGTGTCCGCCATCTGCTCCGTGTGACCGTACATACTGCTGAAAGCGATCACCACTCCTTCTTCGGTTTCGTATTTACTCCATTTTTCATATTTAGCGATGATATCACACACATGTGAGCGCCAGATCGGACCATGGGTGGCACATATCGTGTTGAAAGTGAGTGTATTCAATTTCTTCAGGGCTGTTTGTGCCGGCATACCGTATTTCCCGACGATATTCGAATAATAACGGCTGATTTCCTCTTCCAGGTAATCCAGATCGACCTGGTCATCGAAAATACCACCGTCCAGGGTTCCGAAAGCTCCGAACACATCCCCGCTGAATACGATATTCTCGCCCGGTAGATAGGTAACCATGGTTTCGGGCCAGTGCAACATCGGAACCATATAAAAATTCAGGGTACGTTTACCGATGTTCAGTGAATCGCCTTCCTTTACTTCGAGCAAGTTGGAATCTACTCCGTAATAATTTTGGAGCATGGGGAAAGTTTTACAGTTGCCCACTACCGTCAGGTCGGGATAATGGCAGAGCAGGTTTTTGATTGCTCCCGTATGGTCCGGTTCCATATGATTGATGATCAAATAATCAACCTTCCGGCCTTGGAGCACAGCTTGCAGACTATCCAGATAATCATCCATCCGGCTGCGTTCGACGGTATCTATGACGACTACTTTTTCGTCTGCAATCACATACGAATTGTAGGCTACTCCTTTAGGGAGAGGCCAGTAGTTTTCGAAAATATGAGTTCTTCTGTCATTTACGCCGATCCAGTAGATGTTGTCTTTGATTTTGATAGCATTATTCATATGTCGTTGATTTAATCTTATATTCTTTGCAAAGTTAGTTAAAAGGTCGAAAACCTCAAAGGCGTAAAATAGAAAAGGCCGAAGAAATTATCATAACTTCCTTGGCCTTTCAAAACTTTTACGTCACAAATGTCTATTTTATACCCAATTTCTTTTTCAGGTCTTTGGGAAGAGCATCTTTGTGAATCATCACTGAAGTAGTCTTGTAAGCTACAAAAGGATAAGAAGCATACAGGTATCCCTTGTATTTACCATAGTCACCCCAAGAGTTTTTCACGATGAAATATTTATTTCCGATTTGATCGACAGCTTTACCTATTACATGCATGCCATGGTCGTCGGTAGTCAGTTTATTGTCGAATTCTTGCTGACGCAGTTCCTGGGTAATTTCTTTTTCTTTACCCGGTTTCTTTAGCAATTCGGCTTGTTGTTGTGTTTTCGGCATTTTCACCCATTTCGCGATTTCAGCGTCGCTCATTTCTTTGATGTTCACATCCGGAACAACAGCCAGGCCGTCGCGTGTGAAACCGATTTCAGAAACGTCTGATCCCCAGGAGAAAGTGTAGCCTTTGTCGATCGCTTTGTCGAGTACATCCATCAATTCATCCAACGGAAGATTGTATGACATTTCGCCGATCCAGTTATCTTCTACTTCCAGAGCGAATTGAGTATAGAACGGATGGTGGGTGAAAGAAGTCAGGCTGACATAATCGTCCATATTCAGCCCACAGGCATCTGTTGCGAAAGTCATCGGAGTATATTCTTTTCCTTGCCAGGTGAATTTTTCCGGTTTTTCGCCCAGATAAGCATTCAGTATACCGTCATAACCTCTTAACCACGCAGTGCTTAATTTTTTGTTAGGATTGCTGACAACAGCGTCCAGATAACCTTTCAGGATAGCATCCAATTCGCCGTGTACATGTACTTCTTCGCCGTAGTTCAGGCCGCTGTATAAAGACAACGGAACAATACCGTAGTTCCGGATTGCCCAGGTCACATCGGCAGAAGCGCCTCCCTGTCCGAAGTTTACATGGCCGTTCATCCGTACATATTTATCTCCTTTGGCATGATAGGTGTTCCATACGACATACATCGGAGACAGGCTGAGCGAATCTTTGCCCATACGCATGATTTCAGATTCCAAAAAAGAAATAGTCGACCAGGACCAACAGGTTCCGGCACGATCCTGCGATTTAACACTTGTTGTCGGAAGGCGTTTGATATCCGTAAATTTGTAACCTTCCTGATCATTCTTTTGTTCCTGGGCATTCACGGTCACTGCACAAGCTAACAGTAAGCCCAAGGTGAAACAGGTAAATTTTCTCATGTTTGTAAATAGTTATTGATATAAAAAAAATCTAACGTTTGCGATGCTGCCAAAGGTAATCAATTGAAAATTTAAAAATAAGCCTCAGCACGGAAATGCCGAAGTTTTAAGAAAAAAATAACACTTTACATCTCGTTGCTTTCCTTTTGGATCTTTTTCCATAAACAGATCTTTCCCCAAAAGTGATATTTCCGGTTGCAAATCCAGATGAAGATCACACCGGCGACAAGCATCGTCAGCGTGTCGAAATGCGAAGCTGTCGGATGCAGGTCTTTGAAAAGGGCGTGGGTTTGCAGGGTAGAAGAATCGGAGGTTATGGTGATGGCTGCTATAATATTATTGGCCATATGCAATCCCAGGGATAATTCCATTCCGTCGTCTTTCACCGCTACAAAGCCCAGGATCAATCCCATCAGAATGTATTGGGGAAGGGCCACCCACATGCCGAATTCTTCGACTTCGGGGTTGGCGCCGTGCAGGATGCCGAACAGGACACCCGTGATAACGACAGCTACCCAGCGGTATTTGAAGAGCAGGGCCGACCACTGCATGAGGTATCCCCGGAAAAGCAACTCCTCAAAAGAGGTCTGAAAAGGAAAAAGGAGTAGCGAGATAACGACCAGAATCAGGAAATGAACCGGTTCGAATTGAAATACCAGATGGGAGGTATCTCCGAAAAAGAAAGGGAGGGCCAGGGTGATCAGGGATAAAATACCCCAGACAGCAGCACCGAAAAAAATCCTGCCCCAATCTATCCGTTGCCGGCCGGTTACGATATCTGCCGTTTTTTTATGATGGATATATTTAACACAAAATAAGATGGTGAAGAAACCTACGGCAAAACTGAGTAAGGTTAAAGCCAACCCTGTATTCGTACTTGTGGCTGCCGATATATCCCCTCCTTGCAAGATGGAAGGGTCTTCCATAATCATATATCCCACCAGGGGAAGACTGCCGATTTGTGTTGCAGTGAAAATAATCAGTAACGAAAAAATGTAGAAATACCATTGATTTCGGCCGGAGTAAACTTTTTCTAGGAACATCGGTAAAAAATTAAAAATTAAAAGTTGAAGAGCAAATGCCTCATTTTAGCATTTGCTCGAGTGAATATTCGTCGGATATCAACACTTGCCGGGCTTTGCTTCCTTCGAAGGGACCGACGATGCCGGCTGCCTCGAGTTGGTCCATGATACGGCCGGCCCGGTTGTAGCCGATAGAAAACCGCCGCTGGATGGAAGAGGTGGAACCCTGTTGGGTGCTGACTACGAGCCGGGCTGCTTCTTCGAACAACGGATCGCGTGATCCCGGGTCGATGTCGTTGAGGCCGTTCCCTTCGTTTTCAGGTACATATTCCGGTAGGGCAAAAGCACTCGGATATGACTGTTGGCTGGCAATATGGTGGGTGATCGCATCTACTTCGGGAGTATCCACAAAAGCACATTGCACCCGTGTCATCTCACTACCTACCGATATCAGCATATCACCACGTCCGATCAGCTGGTTGGCACCCGGTGAATCCAGGATTGTCCGGGAGTCGATCATGGAAGCGACCTTAAAAGCGATTCGGGCCGGGAAGTTGGCTTTGATCACCCCGGTGATGATATTCGTAGAAGGCCGCTGGGTAGCGATGATCATATGAATACCTACAGCACGTGCCAGCTGGGCGATCCGGGCGATCGGGGTTTCTACTTCCTTACCGGCAGTCATGATCAGGTCGGCAAATTCATCCACAACCACCACGATATAGGGAAGGTATTTATGTCCATTATTGGGGTTCAGTTGTCTTTTGATGAATTTTTCATTATATTCTTTAATGTTTCTTACCTGTGCCATTTTGAGCAGGTCGTAACGGCTGTCCATTTCAATACACAGGGAGTTGAGCGTATTGACTACTTTAGCGGTCTCGGTGATGATCGCTTCTTCTTCATCCGGCAATTTGGCCAGGAAATGTTTTTCTATGATAGAATAGATACTGAGCTCTACTTTTTTAGGATCGACCATCACAAACTTCAGTTGGGACGGGTGTTTCTTGTAAAGCAGTGAAGTGATGATCGCATTCAATCCGACCGATTTACCTTGTCCGGTAGCTCCGGCAACCAAAAGGTGGGGCATCTTTGTCAGATCGAAAGTATACGTCTCGTTAGAGATGGTTCTGCCCAAAGCTACCGGCAAAGCGTATTTGGATTCCTGGAATTTCTTGGAAGCGATGATACCGCGCATGGAGACTACCTCCGGATTTTGGTTCGGCACTTCGATACCGATCGTTCCTGCTCCGGGAATAGGGGCGATGATCCGGATGCCCAAAGCAGAAAGGCTAAGCGCTATGTCGTCCTCAAGGTTTTTGATTTTGGAAATCTTGACACCCGGAGCCGGTACGATCTCATACAAGGTGACGGTCGGACCGATGGTTGCTTTGATCTTGGTGATTTCGATTTTGTAATTACGCAACGTTTCTACAATCCTGTTTTTGTTGGCATCCAATTCTTCCTGGGTGACTTTCGGATTACCGGAGGAATGCTCTTCGAGGAGTTCTAAACCGGGATATTGGTAATTGGACAGGTCGAGGGTCGGATCGTAATCTTCGGTCGGCTGGTTCTGATCGACGGTTTCTTCCTGATCCTTATTGCTGATGGTCAAGGTGATGTCCTGATCGTTTCCGGCCGGTAAGTCGGTATCTCCTTCTTCTTCATCATCGGTAGACGATTTTGCTCGGTCATCCGATAAATCCGATAGTTCCTGGCTGAATTCGAAATCGTTGATAGAAGCGGACATGCGGTTGAAACCTTGTTGCAAGGTGATTGCTTCCGGATTTTGATCCGTTGTTTCTTTCGGTGCTAACAAACGCTCCGGTTGACTGGAAAAATCGGTATCCTCCGGTTGGAACGTACCGTCGTTGTCATGGGGAAAATCCTCTTGTTCTTCGTCTGCGTTCTCCTTGTCGGAATCGCTTGTTGTATCTTCGTCTTCGGGATCTTGTTGTGCGTCGGCTTGCCGTTGTGCTTCTTCACGGGCAGCTGCAGCACGGGCTTCCCGTTCGGCTAGTGCGGCCAGTGCCTTTTCCTGGTGACGGCGGATTTGTTCTTTGATATAATCGACACATTTATAGAAAGTCCGTTCGAATCCGAAAAACAGAATGGCGATAAAAGTGAGGATCAGAATCAGCATAGTCCCGATACGTCCTACCAATGAGTTCAACCAGACGCTGACAAAATGTCCATGGCCTCCCCCCGGGAATAGGTAGCCTGTGCCGACTTCGAAAAGATTGGAAATACTCTCCGAGAGAAAACCCAGGAATAAAGAGATCCAAAGAATAATACACATACCGATGAATAACCTGCGGCTGAAGTTTTTTACTTTGATACTCCCCAGACGGAAACTGCATAATAATAAAAGATAGCAAAGAATGAAAGAAGATATACCGAACCACCGGTTGATCAATAGGTCCGAAATCCAGGCTCCGATCTTTCCGGCAGGATTACTGACTTCGATTTCCGGATTGGTAATGATTTTCCCCCAGGGACCATCGACCAGACTTTGATCGATACCTCCCGAAAAGAAGAAACCGATCAGGGCGAAGAGAATATACAACGATACCAAAGCCAACGCAATTCCCAGAAGGATACGTGTCCGTTGTTCTTTTAAAAATTCCGGTAGCAAAGAAACCTGTTTTTTCTCCGTTTTGGAGGAAACAGGTTTATGTTTTATTTTTTTCATCTTTACAATTTTTCAGCCTACGAAGGTACGAAAAATTGAAAATTTATCTTGCTTTTACTGATACAAAAATCGTTTAATACTCCGTTTCGGGGTTTTCTCGAACTCTTCGTTATAGAGCTTGTAAGTATTCAGCTGGCTGTAAGCCGGGAGCTGTTGGTTGATTTCTTTCAGGTTGGCGGTCATCAGTTCGTCCAGTTTCTCATCGGTAATTTTTTCTTCGTTTACCAGATCGAAATCGGGGTAGATCAGGGCTACGAGTTTTCCTTCTTTTTCGATAACGATGGATTCGCTGATATAGGGCATGTTGTTGAGTTTATCCTCGATTTCTTCAGGATAAATGTTCTGACCGTTTGAGCTGAGGATCATGTTTTTACATCGTCCTTTGATAAACAGGTAGCCGTCTTGGTCGATGATTCCCATATCTCCGGTATGTAGCCAGCCGTCCCGGTCGAGGGCGCCAGCCGTAGCTTCCGGATTTTTGTAGTAACCGGTCATCACACAAATCCCTTTAGCCAGGATTTCCCCTACGATATGTTGGGGATCGCCGGAGTCGATCCGAAGTTCGACACGAGGCACTGCCTTGCCACAGGAGCTCTGACGGAAAGTTTTCCAGTTGTCGTAAGTGAGCAGAGGACCACATTCGGTCATGCCGTATCCCACCGTGTAAGGAAAACGAATCGAGCGGAGAAAGATCTCTACTTCCTTGTTCAGGGCTGCTCCTCCGATGATTAATTCTTTGAATTTTCCTCCGAAGGCGTCGATGACCTTTTGCCGGATGCTTTCCCTGATTTTATCGTTGATGATCGGTATGTTCATCAGTAATTTCATATGCGGTTTCTCGATGGTCGGGAAAACTTTCTTCTTGATGATCTTTTCAATAACCAGGGGAACCGTAATGATCAGATCGGGCTTTACCGTGGCGAAAGCATCTGCTATGATTTTCGGTGACGGGGTACGGGATAAAAAATGGATGTGGGTCCCGTTGACAAATTGGTAAATAAATTCAAAAGCCAGGCCGTACATATGAGCCATCGGGAGCATACATACGATTTGTTCACCCGGATTGATCCCGTAGGTATCGATGGCAAATTGCAGGTTGGTCCACAAGCTACGGTAAGGCAGCATCACTCCTTTGGAAGAACTGGTGGTGCCCGAGGTATAATTGATCACGGCCAGCTGGTCGGGCGTATCGTATTCGTAATGAACATCTTCGGCACGGAAACGATCGGGGAATTTTTTTCCGAACAGTTCGTTTAATCTGGCTCTGGCTTCGGTCAGTTGCTTGCTATTCGAGGTGCGGAGCGAGTAATCTTCGATCCGGAGTACGCCGTCGAGGTCGGGCATAGCCGATTCGTCGAGATTTTCCCAGACCACATCTCCGGTAAAGAGCAAACGGGCTTCCGAATGGTTCACGATGTGATGGACATTATCGGGTTTAAACTCGTTGAGTATGGGTACAGCTACAGCTCCGTAAGAAAGTGTGGCCAGAAAAGCGATACCCCAACTGCTGGTATTCCGGCTGCAAAGAGCGATCTTATCCCCTTTACGGATTCCGCAATGTTCGAAAAGAAGGTGTAATTTCTCGATTTTACGGGCTACATCTTTGTAAGAACTGGTAGCTCCCTTAAAGTCGGTCAAGGCAGGCAGATCCCAATGATCTTTAATGCTCTGTTCAATATATTTTATAAAATTTTCTTCCATAATCATGGGTTTATTTGAGCAAAGATAGAATTTTAGGTATTAAACCGGAAACGTTGGAAGAAAAAAATGAGTCCGTATTTTTCTATTTTATTGATACAGATAACGTTTTATACTTCGTTTTGGCGTTTTCTCGAATTCGGTTTCCTGGATTTTTAAACGGGCAACCTGGCTGTACATCGGCAGCATATGGTTGAGGAGTTTACGGTTTTCGTCCATTTTAGTTTTAAGCTGCTCAGGGCTGATCTTTTCTTTTTTCACTACTTCATAATCCGGATAGACGAGGGCGATTAATTTACCGTCCTTTTCAATGACCAGCGATTCGGAAACATAGGGTAGGGCATTCAGCCGGTCCTCGATTTCTTCGGGATAAATATTTTGTCCGCTGGGACCCAGGATCATGTTCTTACTTCTGCCTTTGATAAAGAGATAACCCTCACTGTCGATAATTCCCAGGTCGCCGGTATGCAACCAGCCGTCTTCGTCGATAGCGGACGAAGTGGCTTCGTGGTTTTTATAATAGCCGTCCATGACATTCGCTCCCCGCACTAATATTTCTCCGACGATATTTTCGGGGTCGGAGGAGTTGATGGCAATTTCCATCCGGTCGACAGCTTTACCGCACGAACCGGCTTTGAAGGTGTGCCAGTCGTCATAAGAAATGGCCGGACCGCATTCGGTCATACCGTAACCGACGGTGTAAGGAAATTGTACGGAAGAAAGGAATTTCTCTACTTCGAAATTTAATGCTGCGCCTCCGATAGCGATCAGTTTGAAACGTCCCCCGAAAGCATTGACGATTTTATCCCGGATCGACAGCCTTAATCTGCGGTTCAGATAGGGGATTTTCAGGAATAGCTTGATATGAAATTTTTCCAGTTGTGGCAGTACCCGGTGTTTGATGATTTTCTCGATAATCAAGGGTACGGCAACGATCAGGTTGGGACGGACAGCCGAAAATATTTCGTTAATGATTTTCGGGGCCGGAGTTTTGGAGATAAAATAAACGTGTGTACCACTGGCAAAGGGATAGATCAGTTCGAAGGCCAGACCGTACATATGAGCCATGGTCAGTATGGAGACCAGCCGTTCGCCCGGATTGTAGCCCATTTTGTCCAGGGCATACTTCAGGTTCGACCACATACTGCGGTAAGACAACATCACTCCTTTCGAAGCGCTGGTTGTACCGGAAGTATAATTGATCATGGCCAGCTGGTCAGGTTGATCCGGCTCGTAATGGATATCTTCCGGACGCAGGGCGGCGGGGTATTTTTGCCTGAATAACTCTTCCCAATGTCCGTGAGCTTTTGCCAGTGCCGGATTGGTATTATAGAAAAGAGAATAGTCCTCCATCTTGATGACGGTTTCCGGTTTCGGCATTTCTTCTTTTTGCAGTTCTTCCCAGATGGGAGTACCGGCAAATAGAATCCGGGCTTCCGAATGGTTGACGATATGGCGGATATTGTCGGCTTTGAATTCGTGTAAAATAGGTACTGCTACTGCTCCATACGAAAGGATTGCCAGAAAAGCGATTCCCCAGTTGGTCTGATTCCGGCTGCAAAGAGCGATTTTATCTCCCCGGCGGATTCCGCTTTCTTCGAATAACAGGTGCAAACGGGCAATATGGTGGGCTACATCTCCGAAGGTATGGGTTTGGCCCTGGTAGTCGGTTAAGGCCGGTTCTTCCCAATGGATTCGGATACTATGTTCTATATAGTATAAAAAATTCTCTTCCATCTTGTTATAGATTGATGAGAAAACGCATCTCAGGTCCGGGTGGAATGTGCTTCAGCACGGTCGTGTTTAATTTCGTCCATAATTCCACCGTTGAGGGGGCTCGAGGTGCGTTCTCTGTGTATGTATACTGAATAGGGAAAAGAAGGTTACAAAAAAGAGGTAAAAGGTAGAAAGTAAAAAGTATAAAGTTAAATATTGTGAGAAGTCGAAACTAAAAAACGACGGTGGGCGTAGTTATTGACGAGTGAATGCAAAAAGCTCATTATTATTACGTTACAATAATTTAACTTTATTATTATGAAAACAGAAAATCCAAACACTCCAATTTTCGGAACACCTGAAGAAGCCCGTGTAGCTCCTAAGTTTGAAATGCCTAAAACCTCTATGCCGGGAGAGGTGGCTTATCAGTTGGTACACGATGAAGCGATGATGGATGGAAATGCCCGATTGAATCTGGCCACTTTCGTTACCACTTGGATGGACGACTATGCCCGCCGGGTGATGACCGAAAATATGGACAAAAACATGATCGATAAAACCGAGTATCCGCAAACTGCCGAGATAGAAAGACGTTGTGTGAACATTATCGCTAAATTGTGGCATTCACCCGAACCTCCCTATTGTACCGGTACCAGTACCGTCGGTTCATCCGAAGCTTGTATGCTGGGAGGTATTGCTGCCCTGAAACGCTGGCAAAAACGTCGTCGTGCCAAAGGTTTGCCTACCAATAAACCTAATTTTATCATTTCCACCTGTATGCAGGTCGTTTGGGAAAAATTTGCCATCTATTGGGACGTTGAAATGAGAATGGTTCCCGTGACGATGGAAAAAATTACCATGGATCCGCAGGATGTGGTCGGTATGTGTGATGAAAATACCATTTGTGTCGTTCCGATTCAGGGGGTTACGATCACCGGATTGAATGATAATGTAAAAGAGATCAACGATGCCCTGGATAAACTGAACGCAGAAAAAGGATGGGAAATATGTATTCATGTGGATGCTGCTACCGGTGGTTTTATCCATCCGTTTATCGATCCGGATACCGTTTGGGATTTCCGTTTGAAATGGGTGTTATCTATCAGTGTTTCCGGCCATAAGTTCGGATTGGTATATCCGGGTGTCGGTTGGGTGGTTTGGAAAGATAAACAATATCTGCCCGAAGAGATGAACTTTGCCGTGAACTATCTGGGAGCCAACATTCCGAGTATTTCTATTAACTTCTCCCGTCCGGGCAATCAGGTATTGGCACAATACTACCAGTTCCTGCGTTTAGGTATGGAAGGTTACCGGCAGATCCAGCAGAATTGTATCGATGTATGTCTCTATCTGAAACAACAGTTAAAAGAGATGGGGATCTTTGAATTTTTCAGTGACGATATGCCTAATCCGTTGTTTATCTGGAAACTGAAAAATGATTCTTCCCGGAAATGGACGTTATATGACCTTTCGGATGCTTTGCATGCCCAGGGATGGCAGGTACCGGCTTATACCATGCCGAAGAATATGGAAGATGTCGTGATCATGCGTGTCGTTGTACGGCAGGGAACCGGTAAAGACCTGGCCGATCTATTGGTGAAAGATATTAAAACCAATATTGCCCAGTTGAATCAATTGCAGGAACCGACTAATAGCGCTATTTTGTGGAATAAGAGAGAACCACAAAAGCCCAGAGGATTTAATCACTCCAGATAATCTCTTTTAGAGAAAAGAAGGAGCTGGTCCCCAATGGGACCGGTGTTCCTTTCAAGAATGGATAGGCGTAAAAGGAATCGACAAAATTAGAATGATCGGTACGAATGGATCAGAGCCGCAGATTCGCCGGTCAAAATTCTGAAAGAATTCGCTAACCCAATTTGTAAACCGCTAATCTATCTGAAAAACTTTGCAGACAGATTAGCGGTTTTTATTTATTCTGTCACACAAGAAAGATTCAGATATTCAAACCAGTTGATATTGGTTTTACTTAGAAGGTAAATTGGGGATAAGCCTAATAAAAAGTACCATAAAAAGCTCCGTTTGCTTTCCATCTGGATGCGGGAATGAATAAGGATATGATGAAATTCAATTATCAGGCCGAAAGAATTCATATCGATACCGTTTATCCGAAATGCAAGAGTCGGGCTGCTTACCGAGGAAAAGAGGATAAAGATTGGTATTTGTATCCGGCAAAGTTTGCAGGTAATTAATTTGGGGGATTACGACTTTAGATAAATCGATTGTTTGCATCTTTCGTGTAATTCCGGGAAAAACTCCCGGAATATTTTTTGTAATCGTTCTCCGTGCTCCTGCATAAATAGCGGCGTTTGGGCAGGATCGATCTGCAATCCCCGGTAGCGGGTCATGATTTCCAGGGATTGCTGGATTCCCGTTAGGGAGGCATAACGGCACAATCGGTCAGTCAGGATGAAATGCCATATGAACCCCTGAAAACGTTCCGGCAGGTGGCGGTAGTTCCAGGCTAAGGCGGTATAAAACCTCCGGCTGAACCGTTTGAGGGGAAGACCGGCATAGTCCTGAAACCGGCTGGCCAGGAAATAATCGAACAAGATGTCGTTCACTACAGCCGAATAACGCCCGAAAGTTTCCCGGCCTATCCCTACGGCTTCCCGGACCAACGGATGCCGGTCCGAGAAAGCATCGATTTCGCGGTGTAACAAAATTCCTTGCTGGAATTTCCGGGGATATTGTTTATACCCGTCCCCTTTGACCCCATCCCCGATAAAATTACCGATCTGAATACAACGGTCATTACCCGAAAGGAAAATGTGGGCGAGATAGTTCATAATTCGTTCAGCTTATTTGTAAAGGACAAATTTGCACATTATAAACGATACTACCAAAGCCCCTTTGCGGGTTAAAAGCTGAAAAGATCGTTCAAGGCCTCACTCATAGAAGGATGCGTATAGATCTGATCCCGGAGCGACGAATAGTCTAGTCCGGCTTTCATGACCAGGGCCACATTGTTGATCACTTCGCCCGAATCGATACAAAACAGGGTACATCCCAGAATTTTTCCGTTTTTGGCATTTACGACAGATTTCAATACCCCGTTGGTATTACCTGATACCCGCGCTCGGGGGATGGCCTCGACCGGAATGGTTTTGGTCATCACTTCGTATCCTTTGGCGATGGCTTCTTGTTCTGTCAAACCGATGCGGGATAGAGGTGGATCGATAAATACCGTATATACGACAGGTTCCCGGTCGACAATGGTCCGGCTGCCTTTACCGAACAGTTGATCCCGGATAATCCTGTAATCGTCCTGGGAAATATAGGTGAATTGTTTCCCTCCGCTGACATCTCCCAACGCCCAGATATCCGATGCGGTTGTTTGCAGATATTCGTTTACGATGATCGCTCCATGTTCGTTTAAATGTATTCCGGCCACTCCCGGATCGAGGCTTTCGGTGTTGGGCTGACGGCCTGTCGCTACCAGAACAGCGTTGGCAAAGAGGCTGTGTTCGGTTTTATCGGTCGTATCCCGATAGGTCACTACGGTCTCTTCGTCGGTATCCTGGATCGATTGCATTTCTATACTGAAATGAAATTCTATTCCTTGGTTTTCCATTACTTTCCGTACAGCTTCGGCAATGGTTCTGTCTTCGCGGGATAAAAATTCCGTTGTGTTTTCCAATACGATTACCTTACTTCCGAAAACCGCAAACATAGAAGCGAATTCCAACCCGATGTATCCTCCTCCGATGATGACCAGGGTTTCCGGTAGCAGGTCCAGTTCCAGGAGTGAGGTACTGGTATATACCCGTCGGCTTTCCCGGATACCTGATATCGGCGGGATCACCGGAAGAGCTCCGGTATCGATAAAGATCCGTTTCCCCTCGATCTCCAGACGGTCTGTTTCGGTGGTTACCTCTATTTTACGGGATGAGCGGAATGAGGCGACTCCTGTATATACCGTTATATTCGGATGGTCGTTGAGCCGGTCGAAATTTAATTTTCGTAAAGCGGTGGTAATTTCGTTTTTCTTTATGATAGCTTTCCGATAAGCTGCTGCCTTTTCTTCAAAAGAAGCCAGATTCAGTTCCTTTATCATTTGGGCCTGATGGATCAATGCTTTGGTCGGAATACAGGCGATATTGATGCAGGAGCCTCCGTACATCGCAGCCGAACGTTCGATTATGGCTACTTGCTGTCCCCGGTTAGCTAAATCAGCAGCCAGTAGTTTACCCCCTTTTCCAAATCCGATAATGATTGCGTCAAAATGTTCCATAAAATGGGTGATTGATTAAAATTTACAGAAATCTCCACTACTTACGAAAATCAAAGGTGAATTGTTTGATTACTCCTTAGAACATCCCTTCCGCGATTATCGTATACAGCAGACAAACGATCACATAAAAATGAAAAATATGAAAACCAGATTGATTCTTTTTATTTTGTTATTCATCAGTGGCTTTGCAATAGCCGGTTGTAAACAACAAAACCAGTATCGTCCCGATGCGAAAATCGTTGCGGCATTTAATAACAAGTATCCTCAGTCCGATAAAGTAGAGTGGGAACAAAAGCAGGGGTATTATGTCGCAGAATTCCGGGAAGACGGTATCGAACACGAGGCTTGGTTCGACGGAACCGGTAAATGGGTGATGACGGAAAGTAATCTGAGGTATAGTTCCCTGCCACAGGCCATCCGCGAACAATTCGAGAAAAGTGTTTACAGTACCTGGAAAAAAGACGATATCGACAAGATCGAACGGGCTGGAATGGAAGCAGTGTATATCATCGAACTCGAAAAAGAAGGATTGGATACCGACCTGTATTATGTCGGTAACGGCAATCTGATCAAAACCGTGAATGAAGTGTCTAAAGAGAAACGGAGTTCTTATATGCCTGTCGCTTCGGATATCCAGATTTGGATCAAACAAAAATATCCGGATGCTACCATCATTGAAATGGATAATGAAAAAGGTAAATTGGAAGTGGACATCCTGGATGGAGGAAAAGCTAAAGAATTGATTTTTCAGGGAAACGATTGGTTGTCGACTTCCTGGGAAGTGAGCAAGGCCGAAGTTCCTTCGGTAGTAATGGAAACTTTCCGGCATTCGAATTTTGGAAAATACCGCATCGACGATATTCATTTTTATGAGACGCCGAACAATTCGTATTACTATTTCGATCTGGAACAAGGAAATTCTGAAGTACATCTGTCTATCGATCCTACCGGAAATATCCTACAGTGATCCGATTTATCGGGACGATGAAGGTTAATTTATAAAGTCTGTAAAGTTTATGAAGTCCGAAGAATCCGATGACTATATAAACTTTACAGACTTTATAACTCTGAATTTAATTGGAATAAGGGTCCCGCTTTACGCATGTGTGTGTGTATGTGTGTATGTATGTAAGAAATGCATAAGTAGAATTTATCGTGTGAAATATCATAAAGAGTGTATGAATCGATTTCACCTGATTAGAAGATAATTCCGCGGGACCCTGTCTTTTTATGCAGCCTGTTTCTCTTATATCTGGTCAATTCCCGGCGACGTCACCGGAAGAATCTTTTACGTCCAAAACATTCAAAGATCTTGAATACTAATGATGTAGAAAAATGGAAAAAGTTACTTTTTGAGGAAATTTATTTATCGAAAAGTCCGTTACCGGCTAATTTAATCGACGTTTATTTTCTTCTCAAAACAAACAAATATTTCCTTTTTTTTTAACATTATTAAGTAACTCTTATTCAGTCAATAAAGTATTTTGGTTTTGTGACCTATCCCTTTTTACATCTAACTATTTAAACGTCCATTTTTTATTGCAAGGAACTGTTTGAAACAGTACTTGATAGCGATGACAAAAATAGTTTATTTTTTATTATTCGCCAAATAAATTTGTTGATTTCAATTATTTTCTCTTGAAAGGCTTTTTGAAAGCCGGCCGCTCTATTTTTGTTTCTATTTAATTTATCTGAGTTTGTTAATGATATTTTTTGTATTTATTATTGTCGACAACACTAGGTTGATTGGACGGTTGGGAACAAATTTTCCTGTACCGGTGGAGGTATTTCCTGTTGCTCTGGGTCGAGCAGGAAATAAGAAAATTAGGGGCTACGGAAATTATGCTCCGGCTGGCAAAAGGGAAAGACGGACCGGTGGTGACAGAAAACATAATCTGGTTCTGGATGTTCGTTTCCGGGACATCGGTCCCGCATCGGAAAAAGATCACCGGTGTCGTGGAGAGTGGGGGGATATCGGCCCGAAGTGGTAGTTACTGGGTGAGAGTAGGTGGAAATAAACTTTTCTGGGATGATTACGTACAATAAATTCGATGAGATCGTTCATTTGTAAACTTGTATATTGGATTATGTTGAAGTTGTACGTATTTATTTTATGGGCTTTATTGCCGTTACTGACTATGGGAAAGGGAATTCTGATTCAAAATGTCGTGATTTTCGACGGGAAAAGTGAAAAGACCGTCACGGGAAATGTATGGATCGAGGACAATGCGATCCGGAAAGTATCGGCCGAACCGATTGTTGCCGGAGCAGAAGTAGAAGTGATCGATGGGCGGGGAAAATTTCTGATGCCCGGATTGATCGATGCACATTGGCATGCTTATCTGGCTGCTAATACGATGGTCGATTTGTTGACCGCTCATGCTTCTTATACACAGCTGAGAGCCGGAGAGGAAGCCGGGAAGACTCTTTTGCGGGGTTTTACGACGATCCGGGATGCGGGGGGACCGGTATTCGGACTGAAAAGGGCGATCGATGAGGGAACACTGCCGGGACCGCGTATTTATCCTAGTGGGGCGATTATTTCCGAAACAGGCGGACATGCCGATTTTCGTATGGTATACGATATCCCTGAGCCTTTCGATTGTTGCGGCCTGACTCATACCGAGAAAATCGGGGCTGCTATCATCGCCGACGGGGTGGATGCCGTGATCGTCGCTTCGCGGAATAACCTGCGTCTGGGTGCGAGTCAGATCAAGCTGATGGCAGGCGGAGGGGTCTCTTCGTTGTATGACCAGCTGGAAGATGTGCAGTATTTCGAAGATGAACTGCATGCGGCGGTAATGGCCGCCGAGGATGCGGGTACTTATGTGATGGTGCATGTCTATGTGCCGGAGGCGATCCGCCGGGCTATCCGGGCTGGGGTGAAAAGTATCGAACACGGTCAACTGATCGATGAACCGACGATGAAACTGATTGCAGAGAAAGGCGTGTGGTTGTCGATGCAACCCTTTATCGGAGAAGGAAATAATCATTATACCAATCCTGTACAGCAGGCGAAACACGAACTGGTGGTACAAGGCACCGACCGGGCCTATCAGCTGGCGAAGAAATACGGGGTGAAGCTGGCATGGGGTACCGACTTGCTTTTCAGTCCGGCCAATGCACGGAATCAAAACCTGAATATCGAAAAGATGACCCGCTGGTTTTCCAACTTTGAAATCCTGAAGATGATCACTCACGATAATGCCGAACTGTTGGCTCTGTCCGGCCGCCGTAATCCTTATCCCGGTAAACTGGGGGTGATCGAAGAGGGGGCTCTGGCCGATCTGATTGTGGTGGATGGAAATGCACTCGAAGATATAAAAGTGCTGACCGATCCTGGCAAGAATATGCTGTTGATCATGAAAGACGGCAAAATATATAAAAACGATTTATAATATCCGCTACCCCAGAGCCTTTTAGACCGGGATTTTTCCCCGGTTATCGATTAAACACTGCTTTGTATATTTGGAAAAAACAGAGCAGTGGTTAATCGATAACCGGGAGATTTATGTGTGTAGACGATACAGATAATCGGGGTATCCGGGTAGTTTTGTCTTCTAGATTTCAGGATATGAAGGCAGAAAGAAATTATCTTGTAGAGAAGATATAATTGGGGGGCATAAAATTGGATTTATGTTAGGGGATAACGCAAGAACAGACTGGCAACGGTAAGGGAACCGAAATTTACTTGTACGGGATTGAATATTCCCGCCCTTTGGGGCGAACGGTATGTATTTCCACTCCGGAAAAGAGGGGGCGTGCGATATGTTTTCTATGTGCAGAGTCTGGAAGTATAAGTCTACAACTCTATCATGTTTTGGGGATGATCCTTTGTGGTCTTCAGACATTCAATCTAACCTTGCAGTTAATGAAAAAACGTATGGAGTTATCAGTACCAGATTCTGATTTACGACAGCATGAAGATCGTAGTGAAAGAGTCCGGTATTCCGGTTATACATGTCTGTCACAAATGAGGATTCGAATACATTTTCTGATAATTTTTGTTCGATATAGTTGTTTGTTACTGCAATTATTTATTATATTTAAGGCATAAATATAAATTATTATTATGCGTTTGAAATTGGTACTTAAAATTGTGGAAGGAACCGTTTTACCTTGTAATTATATGTATGAATTGTCAAGTTGTTTGTACAAGGTATTGAATGAAGGTAATCCGGTTTTTACTGCCTGGCTACATGATAAAGGATATTGTAAGGAAAAGAAAGCATTTAAATTATTTACCTTTTCGAATTTCTATTTTCCGTGTTTCAGAATCGAGGGGGATCGGATTTTTGTTTTGGCGGATACGGCCCAGTTGATTGTGTCGTTCTATCCGATAGAAGCAATTGATGCTTTTGTAATGGGTCTGTTTAAGAACAGGCAATTGGAGGTTGGTGACCGGAAATCGAGGGTCCGCTTTGAAGTCTTTAACTTAGAGCGGCAGGCTGAGCCGGAATTCACTTCCCGGATGTTTTTTAAAACTCTATCGCCTATGTTTATTGAAGAGCAATTACCGGAAACCCGGAAAGCGATACATCTTTCACCGGGGAATCCGAAGTTTGCAGAATTGTTGCATTTGAATCTGCTGGATAAATACAGGGTGTTTTATGGACAGGAACCCGATCCGTCCTGGCCTCTGACCCGCTTGCATTTGTTGTCTGAGCCCAAGCCTAAAACAATTGTGCTGAAGGTAGGTACTCCGGAGGAAACCAGAATGAAAGGATATACTTTCCGCTTTGAGCTGGAAGGACAGCCGGAATTATTGCGTCTGGGTTACGAAGGTGGTTTCGGACGATTGAACAGCCAGGGATTCGGTTGTGTGGAAGTGTTGAAACAGTGATAATAAGTTTAGTGTGTGTGGTGTTTGAGTTTTTATTCTGTTGTAAACGGGAAAACAAAACTTTTAACTCCTTGTTTGGGTATCCAGGTTGTTTTGGGTGAATTTGTAATAGTAGTGGGATAGAATTGAAATAACCCGCCGATGTCCATCGGGATACCGTAGGTACTTATTTTAATTGACCTAAGTAGATTTTTACAGAATGAAAATAAAACAATAATATGCTTCAGGAAATTAATAACTTTATGAATAGTTTGCCTGCTGAGTTAAAGCAGGCGGGGCTGAAGCCTAAAGAAGGACTGCATGTTTTGCTGAAAATCCAGGAAAAGGAGGGAACTCATTTTATGGACGAACAGTCTGTCTGCCGGGTTTGTCTGACCCGGAAAGCGACAGAATTCGATTATCCTTTTTTACAGCATTGTGCTGAGCTGGCTCAGGTGGGATGGTGTGTGAATACCAATAAATGTTTCGATCTTCCGGCTAAGGGGCTGCATTCCTGTTCTCCTTATTGCATTGCCTTGAAACGGGAATCTCTGGAAGGAGGAGGAAAATATGCGAAAGATAAGACTAAAATCTACGACCGTATCGATACTTATTTTGCTAATGCTTTATCCTACGTCGAAGAGGATAGCGAGAAAGAAAGAATAAGGGTTTTTCAGCATTTTATCAACTCCAAAGAGAAACTGAATGCTTTATTTGCCTGTTTTCAGTCAGAGGTTGATGAAGTCAAGGATAAGGAGTACATTATTCTTTATTTGGAGGAGGAGATGGAAAAATATCGCCGGGTTCATGAAAAATATTTGTCGGACAAATTATTCAATACCAATGAATACAATATTTCGGTAGAAAATCAACTCTATGGGACCAGCGATTTCCTGAATGGATTTCCAACTAAAAAGCCTTTTTTATCCCATCAGTCGGCTGTTTTCGATATTGCCGGGCGGATTACCGGAGAGATGGCTGGAAATCTCCATGATTTTCAGGAAATCATGCGCCGGAATGTTTTACCCCGTCCTTTGCCGTTGTTTGTTTACCGGGAAGAGTTGCAGACCGAAATGCTTGCGGTTTTCTCCCGGTATTTGGCGGATGGCAAGAGGATCGGTTATCAGGAGATCATACGGGAGCTTTATAAAAATCATCAGGACGATATCGGTGATTATTATTTATTGTATTACTATGGCGATACGGTTTGTGATTTCGATTTTGTTTCCCGTTTCCGCTATCGTTTGCAGAGTGGGGATAAAGAAGGTTGGATGGTAAAAGATCATTTTCAGATCGGTTTTACGGAGAAAATAAGCCATGTATTTGAGTTGGAGGAAAAAGTGTTACGCGAAATATTTAATAACTCGTTGATTACACGAACGAAAGCCGGAGATACACAACGTAAATATTTCGATGAATTAGAACCGAAATACTGTAAATCGGAAAATAACTATTTATTGGTATTGAAGTATCGGCAAGCTTTTTATGATTATATCTATAAATCCAGATTACAGGCTGTTACCCGTCCTATGTTCGATCATATTTTATTGACCGGTATTTTGGAGGATATCCGTTTGGATGAATTAAAAGGAAACCAGCATACCCAACGCTGGGGGATTTTGTCTAAAATGAACATTTGGTTCAGTTTGGCTGAACGTTTTGATTTACAATTTAAAAATACAGATACTATGGCAAGTAAATTGGAAGAACAGAGAGTGTTTATGGTTGCCTTATCGCAAGGTGAGGCTATATTGGAAAACGACGAACAATATGCTTTTGCAGCCGGACAGGTGATTTACTATTTATTACATAAGAGTAAGACGGCAGACAAAAGTTATAAACGGCTGGAGCCTTTTTTGCAGCAGGTGCACGCCTCTGAATTGAATAAAGCGATTGCCCGGCTTTTCGATACCTATAAGCATGAGAATTTTTCAGGCAATTTCCGTCATCCGTTTGCATCGGTTATGGCCTATCAGACCCAAGCGAATATGCGGGACTACCTGCCCATGATGCTGGCCGGGATTTTTTCGGATAATCTGCTTTTTAGCGTTAATAAATCAGAAGAAACAAATGAAGAAAACTAACTTAAAATAAAACATTATGAGTAATACATTTAAAAACAGAGTGTTTGGTTGTGTGGTAATCAAATCTGTCAATTCCAATTATAATGCGGACTTTTCACATCAGCCCCGTACTTTGCCCGATGGGTCGGTATATGCAACAGATAAAGCATTGAAATATACCGTTCGGAATTATATAGATAAAAATTATCCGGAAGACAAGGTATTTTATTTTAAAAGCCTGAATGGAGATATGCAGCCCCGGGATTTAGACCAGAATTATGCCCGTTTCTTCGGCGATTATCCGAAAGCGGATAAGAAAGAGGCGGTCAAGGCGCGTAAAGTGATTCTGGGAAATTTGTTGAGCTGTCTGGATGTACGGTTATTTGGCGGAACTTTTGCCAGTAAAACGGCCAATTTGTCTATTCATGGTGTTGTACAACCGACGCATGGGGTGAACCGATATGTGGAAGGGATTATCTATTCAGAGCAGATTGCTTCGCCTTTCCGGAACTCCAATGATAATAGTACGGATTCGATGCAAACGACTTTAGGAACCCAATTTAAATTACAGGAAGGCCATTACGTACATCATTTTTCAGTCAATCCCGGTAATTTAGACGAACTGACTGAATTTGTCGATAATGGAAGATTAACGGGGGAGGATATTGCCAAATTGAAAGAAGCTTTACGTTGCGGAGTGACATATTATGATTCCTCTTCCAAGGCAGGAACGGAGAATGAGGCCTTGTTGTGGGTGGAATTGAAAGAAGAGTCGAAGCTGGTATTACCCTCTTTCGTGGATTTGATAGAGGTAAATGCAGAACGGGAAATTGATTTTGCGAAAGTGAGTACCTTATTGTCCAAAGAAAAAATCAAAAATGAGATCTCAAAAATTGAATTGTTTTACAATAAGGGAATTACAAAAGTGATTCATCTGCCGGAAGGAACGGTCGAACTTGAATTGAACGGGTTATGAATAATCAACGACTGATTTCATTTGATATACAGGCTGATTTCGGTTTCTTCAAAAAGCCCGATTACAATGATGGGGTGTTGCTGACCTATAATATGTTACATAAGCCCGCCCTGTTAGGCATATTGGGGGCTATTATCGGTTTGCGGGGTTATCGGAAAAAAGGAGAATGGCCGGAATATTACCAGCGGTTGGCTGCCCTCCCGGTGGGAATAGAACCTTTGGAGGGGAGACATGAGAAAGGGAATTTTCAGAAAACGATAGTCAAGTATACGAATACGGTCGGATATGCTAATCAGGATGGTAACCTGCTGGTTGAAGAGAGTATGCTGATTCGTCCGGCCTATCGCTGCTATCTTTTGTTGTCGGAAGAGCATCCGGATCACCGGAAGTTGTACGAGTATATCCGGGAAGGATGGGCCGAGTATATTCCCTATTTGGGTAAAAATGAATATCCGGCCTGGTTCGGAGATTCGTTCCGGGAATATGCTTTTAAAACTTTTGTACCGGAAACTGATTTCCGGGTTTCATCCTTGTTTATCAAAGAAGGAGTATTGAAAGGACAGCAGGTAAAGGCCAGTTTTTCGTTTTCGCTGAAAGGCATAGTGAATCGAGGTAGTTTTGTGTATTTCGAACGTTTGCCTGTTGGTTTTCATCCGGTTCTGATGCAATATGAATTGGCCGACTTCGCTTTTACGGATTGGACCTTACAGGCTGCCACGCAGATGGTAAATTTGTATCAGCTGGAAGAGGAAGGAAAGATTGTTCAATTGTTTTGAATATGAAAGACTGTAAAGAAATAATTCAGGGCCAGATGGAGTTATTGTTCGGCAGGTTGAAAAATGATTCTTATCTGGCACATATTTGTCCCGGAAAATCTGCCGAATCTTTGCAGGAACATACGGCCAAAGTGGTTGAAAGGGCTTGTTGGCTGATCGGCAAGCACGGTTTGGAGAAGGTCGTCGATCGTTTGATTCCGGGGATTGCCGGAAAATACTCGGAGAATGTGCAGGAAGAGTTGAAACGGATGTTTATGGCGGTGTTTGTTTTTCATGATACAGGTAAGGTAAACGATAATTTTCAATATTCCAGGATGTTGAATCGGTTGTTTAAACATCGGAAGACGGAAATATTGGTACCTGCCTATGGACATTCGTTTTTGAGCGCCTGGCTGTTTCTGGCTTTTGAATTGGACCGTGTGTGGCAAGATCCGTGCCTGACGGAGGAAGAAAAAAAGATGCTGTTTGTCTATGCTTTTTTCTTTGCCTATGTTATCCGGCAGCATCATAGCGGCGGTTTGGGATGTGCCGATGAGGAGGAGTTTTTTAATTCATTTGCCGGGGGATATGAAGAATTGCATACTTATCTGACGGTTTGGGGATATGAAGGGGATTTTACTTGTGTCGAAGCTGTATTCGAGCATATTGTTGCTATCCGAAAGGAAACGGATGCGCAACGGGAAGCTTCTTTTGCTTTGTATGCGCTGATTAAATTGAATTCTTCTGTTCTGACGGCTGCCGATTATCTGGCGACTCATGCATATATGACTGGGAGACAGGTGAAAGAGGCCGGAATTTTTGAAGACCGTCACCGGGTAGAGGAAATGATCGGGCATCTGCGAAATTACAAGCATAACCGGGGGATATATGAACAATTGGATAAATTTGTTTTTGAGTATCCGCAGGAAAAATCCGGTGATCACTTGAATCGGCTGCGAACCGGAATGGCTGTGGAAGTCATCCGGACCGTTCGTGAACATTCTGATGATCGTTTGTTTTATATTGAGGCTCCGACGGGAGGGGGAAAGACAAATTTATCCATGCTGGCGGTGACTGAATTAATGGCCGTCCATCCTGAGATTCAGAAAGTATTTTATGTATTTCCCTATACGACTCTGATTACCCAGACAAATCAGACACTGAAAAATGCTTTGGGCTTGACTTCTACGGAACTGGCGGAGTTACATTCCAAAGCCGGATTTAATGAAAAAACGGAGGAAAGAGAGGATGGACTGTATGCGGATAAAAAGCAGGATTATATCGATCGTTTGTTTGCCCTTTTTCCTGTGTGCGTTATGTCGCATGTGAAGTTCTTCGATATGTTGAAAACAAACCGGAAGGAAGCGAATTATTTACTCCACCGCCTGGCGAATGCGGTGGTGGTTATCGATGAATTGCAGACCTATAATCCGCTTTTGTGGGATAAAATGTATTATTTGATTGAACATTATGCCCGCTTTTTTCAGGTTCGTTTTATTCTGATGTCCGCGACTTTACCTAAGATCGGTAAACTGAGAATTCCTTTGAAGGAAAGAACCGGATTTGTGGATTTGTTGCCTCAGGCAAAATCTTATATGCAGAATCCAAATTTTGCCGGGAGAGTGGAGTTCAGGTTTGAGTTGTTCCAGGAAGAGATCGATATGAACGATTTAGCGGATTTTGTTCTTGGGAAATCAGTGGAATATCGGGATAAACCGGGGAAGAACGGGACGGTTCATACCATAATAGAGTTTATCACTAAAAAATCTGCCGCGGAATTTTATGCTTTCATACAAGAAAAGGAGCCCTTTTTTGACGAGGTATTCCTTCTCTCCGGGACAATTCTGGAACCCCGGAGGCGGGAAATTATCAATGAGCTGAAAAATCCGCTCAGCCGGAAGAAAAATATATTGCTAATCACGACACAGGTTGTTGAAGCTGGGGTCGATATCGATATGGATTTAGGATTTAAAAATATATCCTTGATCGACAGTGATGAACAGTTGGCCGGGAGGGTAAACCGGAATGCCTGTAAAGTGGGCTGTGAAGTCTATTTGTTCCGACTGGATAATGCAAGTGTCTTGTATGGAAAAGATAAAAGATATCAGATGGTCCGGGAACAAATTTCTGTCGGTGAATATGAACGTATTCTTCGTGAAAAAGATTTCGGATGTTTGTATGAATTGGTTTTTGAGAAGATAAATTGGATGAACGAACAGACTTATGTGCAGAATTTCCGTTCGGGATTTTTGAGATTTGTCGAAGGGTTGGATTTTCAACAGGTAGATCGTAATTTTCAGGTAATCGAGCAGCAGAATGAAACTGTTTTTGTCCCTATACCGTTGCCGGTAGAAGTGGATTCGATGACAGAAGGTGTTAAAGAGCGTCTGTTTTCTGACCGGGAACTTCAATTTCTGGAAGATTTTGGGGTTGTGCCTTGTGAGGGACTGTTGGATGGAAAGGAAGTGTGGGAGGTGTACGAACGTCTCGTATATCGTGATCATCCTGCAAAATTTGATCTGGAAGAAAAGGTCGGTTTTAAAATCATGCAGCGGATATTGTCGTGTTTTACTTTTTCTTTGGTTGGTTATTCGAAAGAATTGCAGGAGTTGAAAGGGGGGACGGGGGAAGAAAAGTTGGGGTATTTTTATTTATCTATCAGGAAAAATCTGATATTAATAGATATATAATAACCAATATAGAAAGTACGCTTCGCTTATATGAATTTGTATTTGACAATATTACCTATACGGAAATCACTCTTTCTGAGGCGGAAATTGAAATTAATATACTAAAAGTATATCTTCTATTTAACGAACAAGAAAATAGAGGAGATGATATAGCTAGTGAAAGTACAAAAGACATTAAGCAGAATCGAGTAAAAGCACTTTTGTTAACCCAAATGTTTCAATATTTTGATATAACTAATTATAGTTATAAGCAAGAATTATTAGTGCAAACAGAGAAAGCTATTTATTTATATAACTATTTAGCTGAAGAATTACCAATATTATATAATAAATACATTGAATATCATGATTGTAAAAATTGGCAGGAATTAATGTCCCATATTACTGCGTTTGCATATATTTATTATGGACGAAAAGATAAAAACTCATATGTCAATTTAATAATAGATCCCAATGATGATTCCTATGAGTGGAAGTGTACTTTTATTGAACGTTTAACAGCAGAAAATGAGATAGAAGATATAGATTTTCGTATTTTACGCAGCCATCCTTTCTATAAAATTGAAGCTGGTGAATTTTGCGTTGTATATGGGTATTTTTTGCTGGAACTTATCTATAAGGGAGTTTATTTCAAATTGAACGAATTAAATAATCAACTATCCAAAGAGGATAAGATTAAAGGTTTTAGAGCTTTTTATTGTGATCACTTTTCAGAACGAACTTTATTGTATAACGTTCTTTTTGATGTTTATGCAAAAAAATATATTCAAAAATCTGGAGAAGAAATTAAAAATACTTACAATATTGATGCTGAGCCAGATTATTATATTCGTAATGGTAACAAAATCTACTTATTTGAATCAAAAGATATTCTTATTCCATCAGAAGTTAAAATTTCAAATGATTATACTAAAATTACAGCAGAATTGAAAAAACGCCTTTATTATGAAGAAAAAGGAGATGGAAGTATAAGTAAAAAGGCTATTCTCCAATTATTATATAATATCAAGAAATTGTTAAAAAAGAATGCAGAATGGGATTCATGCTATAAAGAAAATAGAGTCAAAATTTATCCTATAATTATCCTCCATGATAATATATATAATTGTCCTGGAATTAATGATTTGGTCAACCAATGGTTTGTTGGAGAATTAGAAAAAATGAAGGATGAATATAATATATCTCAGATAGAAAAAATTACAATCATCAATATAGATGTATTTATTGCATATCGAGATTTCCTACAAAGACCAGAAGGAGCTTTAGATAAACTTATAACTTCTTATCATTCTTATATTTCTGATGACATATTGAAGAAGGCAATTTCAGAAGAAGATGCTATCAAAAAATATAAAGATAGAAATGGATCCTTTGAGTATTATTTATCTACTCTATTTACTCCAGACTACAAAAAATTATTGATGATGGCAGGGGAAAAATATCTTGTAGAATAAATTGGGTCAATATGATTGTAAAATATCCGAAGACTTATTTTAGAATAATCAAGATTTGTTCTGACAGTTTTTTGTCCAATAGTAAACTGACTGTTAGACCAAGTCTTGACTATTACACCTCCTTCTTTGGGGAGGTGTAATACAAAAACAGATGTGAAGTTTCTGCTTCGAATTGCTCGCTGTAAAACTTGTACAATAGCAGGGGGGCAGTCATCAAGAAAGAAAGGGAATATAAAAATAATTTGAAAAATAAGAAAGATTTATTTTGATATGTCTATAGAAATTTATATGTTTGTTACGACTAACATTATCGTTCATGGCGGGAAAACCTGCCATTCTATGACAGGCATTTTTTATGCCTGTAACTTCGATATACGGCGGTTTTCGTACCCCTGTGTCGGAGTGTTAATGCACCCGCAGCCGTGAGCGGTGTTAGTCAACAGGAAAGGCGAGAACTGTCCGTATTTATTTTGCTTTTCCTTTTGCTTGACAAAAAAGCATTATTTGTAACACGTATGAGTCTGAGATATATACAAAAAAATGTAATGATAAAGACAATAAGTGCATTATTTTTATATCAAATAGTTAAAGGTATTTTTCTGGAAAAAAGTCACGTATTGAACAGTCAAAAATTTTTGCAATTTCATTAAGATGGTCAATATTATAAGCAGTATCATCATTTTCGTTCTCAATATTCCTTATGAAACTTTGAGATACATTTAAACAATCTGCAAGATAGCGTTGACTCATTTTTCTCTTTTTACGCTGCTCTTTAACTTTTTGTACGATATACAGTTCTATCGCCGATTTCATGTTCTATATTTTGTTTTATAACACAGTAAAGAAAGGGCGTTTTATTAAATAATAAGAGCATGTATAGGTGCTTAATACAAGAAGCCGTTATTTAAATCAATAGATAAGGGTACAACAAATCCTGATTTTAAATCAAAAAAGAGGAGAATATGGCAAACACGGCATGATTGAGAGTAATAAAATTAAAATAATGGTGTATGCAAGAAAACAAGAATTTACATGAGAAGGAAAACAGACAACGCTGCATTAAAAATACCTGGCGGTGTGGAATTTATATCAACGCCCTGTTAAATAAAAGGTATGGAACCTCCTGCCTGACTTATTAACCCAATTTGAATAGAGAGTTTTTAATCATTTTTAGTTATAAACCGAATAAAACTTTAATTATGGATGTAATAAGCAAATTTAAAAGCAGCATTTTTTGGTAAAGTTGCTTAATCACTTTTTGGTAAACTTGATCACCACTTTTCAGTAAGCTAGGAAGTAGCATATTTTAGTAAAGTGAGATTAATCGTTTATCGGTAAGCAGGGTTAATCACTCAACAGGTTCAGTTTTATTCTTATCCTTTTTAAAGATTGTCTTTCTGTTTTCCAACCTGTAGCTTGTACCGGTCAGTTTGACTACTTCACACCGATAGAGAAGCCTGTCGAGCAGGGCCGAGGTCAGGACTTCGTCATCCAGCATCTGTGTCCATTCCGTGGGAGCCTTGTTTGTTGTGATGATGATGGATGTCTTCTCATGCAGGGTGTTTATCAGGTTGAAGAAGGCGGTGGCTTCCTCTTTTTTCACGGGGAAGAGCATAATGTCATCGATAGCCAGCAGACCGGCATGTACAATCCGGTTGTAGGTCATCATTGCGGAGGTGGACAGTTCCTTCATTTTCAAGCATGTCACTATGTCCTCCATCGTCATCATGTAAGCCTTGTGACCGGCCTTTACGGCCTCATAGACCAGTCCTGCCGCAATGAAGGTCTTCCCTGTACCGGAAGGTCCCATAAGTACGACATTGTAGGCCTGCTCCATCCAGTGCAGCTGGCGTAGCTCCTTCAGTTGGTACTGTGTGATTCCTTCCGCGAAGTTGAAGTCGTACAGATCAAGATCATGTCTTTGCGGCAGACGTGCGGCGGAGAGTCTTCTCTCGTAATCCTTTTTTTCACGACACGTGATTTCTCTTTCTAAGAGGCCCATCAGGAACTCATGGTAAGTGGGCTTGTCCTGCTGAGCGACGTGCAGCAGTTCGTCCATATGGTTGCACAGATGGTACAACCGTAGGCGTTTGCCGTATTCTTTCAGTTGTTCGTTTCCTTTCATTTAAATATGCTGCTATATTGGTTTATATTCGTTTTTTCAGGCATCTCCTGTGCTACCGTCGGGATTGTGGCGGTTGACATGGGTGGCAGGTCTGCCGGCTTTTCTTTCTTCCTTTTCTGGATACTTCTGGCGGTATCTGTCAGCATCAGGGCGTTATAGGCTCCTCTGTCCAGACATATCTCCATAGCCTCATGGAATGTCTCCCGGGAGAAGGTTCGCATAAAACGGAGGATGTGGTTAAGATTGTCCCAGTAGTAACGGGGTTTGCCGGCACGCAGACCGTTCATCCACTCACTGGCTATGCTGTCACCACCGGCATAGTCCACGATACGTTTCTCCATATCCTCACGGGGAACGTTTCTGACACGGTGATGGGCCATGTTGGACACGGTCTTGCCCTTTTCCTTGCATAACGGATGGCTGGTTATCTGCTTGCCCGTCTCCTTGTCGAAGATCTCCAAACGTTCCTCTTCCGATTCCTGAACCCATACTGTAGTGCTCTGCCCCTTGTAGGTCCCGCAGGGGAGCGTATAGAAGTTGCTGTGATAACAGATGGTATTATCCTTGCGTACATAATACTCCTTCATCTTTTGCCGTGGTTCGGTCGGTATCCCATGGTAAGGTTGCAGACAGTTCCTCTCGATCTGGAACTCCTCCGAAGGGATAAGATGTGTCAGGCTATGCTCGTTTCCGTTTCCGGTACGTTCAAGCCATTCCAACGCCTCCTTGTTCAGTTGATCTATCGAGTGGAACGTGCGCCCACGAAGGAAGTTGTACTTCACGTATTTCACCACGTTCTCTATCTTTCCCTTCGATTCCGGATCTGACTTACGGCAGAAAACCGGCTGGAAGTGCTGCTCGTTCACGAAGGCATGGAACTCACGGGTCAGCAGGACATCTCCAAGGTTTTCATTGACGATCAGTACCTTGTCCTGGTCATAGATGATCTTCTTGGGTTTGCCTCCGAGATAGGCAAACGACAACTCATGGGCATAAACCGTCAAGGCTGTTGTAAAAGGACTCCGGCTGAAGTAAATATACTTGTATCGGCTCCGGCATAAGACAATGGCATAGAAGTAGACTTTGACCGGATGATGCTCCTTATCATACATCCATCGTTCGCCAAAATCAACTTGAGCGTATTCTCCATAGGCTGTGTCTGGTTGCTTCTCGTATTGACGGTTACCATGCCCGACACGCTTGGAGATATGATATTTGCGACGGATGTACTGCACGTAGGTGTAAACTGTCTTTTGCCCTACATCGGGGAAGTCTTCATACTGTTCACGTAGCCAGTCTCGTATCTGGCTACTCGACAGATAAGGATGAGAGTCCAGACTCTTATGTACAAAATCCTCATACGGGTCCAGTTTATGGTTATAATTACGACGATAGCTCTGGCTGTTCATAAACTCGCTCTCACTCATCGACTGATATTTACGAACGGTGTTACGGTTAATTCCCAAACAACGAGCTATCTGCGTTTTGTTTAGGCCTTTTGATTTTAATTCTTTAACTTTGTACCACATTACAAGTTTCTTTAGGGAACCTGTGAGTTCTTCGGCATCCATATTCATTGAGCTTTTCTTATCACAAAGGTATGGATGCCTTTTTTCTGTTCTTCCGAAAGTGATTAATTTACTTTGCCATTTTTCGACACTGCAAAGTTACCGATTACAAATTATGGAAAACGAACAACACCCTGACATTTTTCAACCGACAGTAAATCAGTATTCAGTTTCAGAAGAAGAAACCTTCCGGCGGGGAAACTCCGGTATGACCGGGTCCGGTCTGCCCAAAGGCTTTATTTCAACGGATAATGAACCATTGAAACACTTTTACCTGCAAATGTCGCGGATGATGTGTCCTTCGGTTACCGCCGACTCAACGGAATGTGAAATATTACACATTCTTTATACCCGCGTAAAAAAGAGCTGCAAGCTATTAAAATTACTCGACACCCATCCGTGGAGCGATATCGATCCCTTCCTGATCAAGGCCTGCAGCTTTTATCTGTTCACGGATTTGTCGGATTCCCAGAAGGAGAAACGGCGCCTGAACAATATCCTTTACCGTCAGAGCATTTTTACGGGAAAGATTTCGGAACTGCATGACCTGATCGCCCATGACCTGATCTTTTTCTGCCGGGTAAAAACGGACCTGGAGGAAATGTTGCGTATCGATCCTTCCGATCCGGCCTGTATAGATCCGGTTCTGTCCGGAAAGGATACAGGGACGATAAAATAAACGAAACAATGCAAACAGGGAAGGAGGTGAACCGGAAAAAAATGAAGATTCCATAAAAAAACAGCGGGGGACTGGGTGACATTGGCGTGCCCGTCCAGTCCTCCCGCCTCAATTAACATTATTACTAATATTAACACCGACAAAGTTATGCAAAAAAACGCATGCAGCGTTGGCCTGAGCTTACGAAAGCAACGGCTGACCGCCATTATTTTCTGTTTATTGTCTGCTTTTACCCTGCCCGTCCCTTTGCAGGCAGGAGTGCCGCAGCAACAATCCACTTATCCGGTCAAAGGTCTGGTGACCGATGCTAAGGGCGTTCCCCTGCCGGGCGTGACCGTCCGTTACGGAATTACGGGCGGGGTGACCGACAACGGTGGACGTTTTTCACTCCGCCTGCCCGAAGAGCGCGGCAGGCTGACCTTTTCGTGTGTGGGCTATAAGACGGTGACGGTGGGTTACCGTGCCGGAGAAACGCTCCGTGTGCGGCTGGAAGAGAGCCGTGAATCGCTGGAGGAGGTGACGGTGGTCGCCTACGGGGAGCAGCGGCGCGGACAGGTGTCGGGCTCGGTGGCGACGGTGGATGCCGCCCGGCTGCAGAACAAGCCCGCATCCAACGTGCTGACGCTGGCCAAGGGCCAGATGGCGGGGGTGTATATCGCGAGCCAGTCGGGTGATCCGGGCGGCAACGATGTGAGCATCATTGTCCGCGGTGCGAACGACCTGGCAATTGCCGGCAACCGTAACCCGCTGTTCGTGATCGATGGGGTGATCGCCTCGGACGACGCCAGCCTCAAGGTGGGCGGCAACCCGCTCACCTCGCTCAACCCGGACGACATCGAAACGTTCACCGTATTGAAGGATGCCGCAGCGGCAGCCATCTACGGCTCGCGGGCAGCCAACGGGGTGGTGATCATCACGACGAAAAAGGGCCGCTACAACCAGCACCCCCTGCTCTCGGCCAATGTCAGCCACACCTTTATCCTGCAGCCCCTGCTGCCGGAGCGGATCGGCGGGAATGCCGAGCGGCGCGCCCGTCTGGAGGCGATGAAAAATTATGCGGGAGTGTACTACGACCGGGAAACGGATTCCTACCGCTATCCGGAAGGTTACGCCCTGGGCAAGCCTTACGATTATTTCTGGAACGAGGGCAACGGCGCGGACATGACCGTGTATCAGGACAGCCTGAACCCTTTCTATAACAATTCCACCGACCTGATGGCATATTACCTGCGCCCCGCCCATGCCACGAATGCGAATATCCAGGTCCGGGGCGGGGCCGAGGGAATCGCCTATTCCGTCGGCCTGGGCTTCTACGATGCTGCGGGGTACGGGCAACCGCCGCTTTTCGGCCTTTTCGAACCTGACCTTCAAGCCTGCGCACCACCTTTACGGCAATTTCCGCTTCTACCTGGCCTATACCGACAACAACCGCTCGCGCAAAGGGGTGGATGCCTTCAATCCGGCGCCGACGGCTTATTCCACGCTGCCGGACTTCCTTTTCACCTCGACGGTGCTGCCCGGTCCCGGAACGCCTTATTTCGGCGAGCTGACCCGCCGCTATGAGAGCACCAGGGAGAAGAACGACAGCTACAAGCTGCGCACTTCCTTCGATCTGACGTACGAGATCGCCGACGGCCTGGCACTGAAATCGGGCGTGGCGGTCGATTATCTCCAGAACAACCAGAACGTTTTCCTGCCGAAGGAGGTGAACGAATACGGTAAAACCTATAGCAGCGGCACGATCGCCCGCCATCTGATGGTGCTCAACGAGAACCTGCTGACCTACCGCCGGACGCTGGGCGGCAGCCACCATGCCGATCTGCTGCTCGGTTTTTCCGTTCAGCAGGACGAGATGAACAATAACACGGGCAAGGCGCTCGGGGCTGCCTCGAACACCATTCATTACGCCCCTTGGTACTCGCAGGTGTACGATGCGGAGGCCCGGCTCGACCTGAAGGATTATTATTCGGATTATGAGAAAAAGACGATGGTGGGCCTGTTCGGCCGCCTGAACTACAATTACAGGGAGCGGTATTATGCGGGCTTCACCCTGCGGCGCGATGCTTCGTCGACCTTCGGCGAGGATGTGCGTTGGGGCTGGTTCCCTTCGTATTTTGTGGGGTGGACGTTTACGGAGGAGCCGTTTATGCAGGCGCTGAAACCTTGGCTGAATTACGGTAAGCTGCGCTTCTCGCAAGGGCGTACGGGCCGTATCTTCGAATATCCCTATATGGCACAGGGCGAACTGGATCAGGGCGCTCCCTATTTGGGGCATCCGACTGTGGTTCCCGAATGGTGGGCAGGTGTCTCGAACAGCGGCCTGACCTGGGAAAAGACGACGGAATACGATGCGGGGCTGGACCTCGGGTTGCTGGACAACCGCATCGGCCTCACTTTCGATTATTACCTGAAACGGACGCGCGGGTTGCTGTACAATCCCCCGACTCCCGGCACGCATACGGGTTTCCTGGCCCCGTGGCGGAATATGTACGGCATCGACAACGAGGGTGTGGAGCTGGAGGTGAAGGGTGAGCTGGTGCGCGGGAGGACCTAGCAGTGGAACCTGTCGTTCAATGTAAGCAGGAACCGGAATCGGCTGGCCCGGAGCCTGAACGGGCGCGATTTCCAGAATACGGCGGCCCGCTTTGCGAACACTATTTCGGTGATCGGCCTGCCGCTTTACGGGATTTATGCCTTCGACGACCGCGGGATTTACGATAGCCAGAGCGATGTGCCTTCTTATTATGAGGACGGGGTGAAGAAATACCTCCGCGGGGAGGGGAGTGCCTATTACCGGGCAGGCGACCGGATCATCACGGACGTGGACGGCAATGGTCAGATTTATAATTACGGCACGCTGGCGGAGGACCGTATATATATCGGTTCGCCCCTTCCGCAGTTTCAGGGCGGTATTTCCACGGACCTGATGTGGAAGGGGCTGGATGTGACCGTGCTGTTCAATTTCGTTTGCCGCAAGTGGGTGCTGGATGCTGCCCGGGGGGCTTCTCTGGGTACTTACCTTGCGCTGAACCCGGCGGATATGGCGCGTCCTTATCTGACGGGTAGTCTCGACGGGCTGTTCTGGGAGCATCCGGGCGACGGTGCGCCTTATCCGGCTAACCGGATGGAGAACGGGCTGTATAATTTCGCCACCAACCTGGCCTCGAACGCTCAGCGGATCAGTTACCTGAAATTACAGGCGGTGACGGTGGGGTATACGCTGCCGGAGGCGGTGCGGAAAGCGACGGGTTTCGGTGCGCGGATCTTCATAAGCGGTGAGAACCTTTTTACGCTGACGGACTACCGGGGCGGCGACCCGGAGACGGTGGACCCGTATACGGGTGTGGACAATTACAACGCTTATCCGCTGTCGCGCCGCTTTACAATCGGACTAACCTTAAATTTTTAAACGATGAGAAAACAGATGATCGGATATATTGCAGGACTGGCTTTATTCCTCCTGTCGGGATGTGACAGTTTCCTGACGCAGTTGTCGGAGAATAATACGACGGTAGCGAACCATTTCCGTAGCGAAGCGGATGTGGAAGCAGCGGTTTACGGCATGCACGCCCAGTTCCGTGAGGTGATGGGGAGTTTTACGCAGGACTACCGCGACCGCGGTCTGCTGCTGGATAATTTCGGCCTTGCCCGTTGGCGGGAGGCCAATGAGCATAACCTTTCGGGCTATACGGCTACAGCCGTGGAGTTCAGCTGGATGTACGAATACAAGGCCGTGAGCGCGGCCAATCTGGTGATCGGTAATCTTTACCGGGCCGGTCTTCCGGAGGAGCGTTACCGTTTTTATATGGGTCAGGCGCTGTGTATCCGTGCCTGCCTGTATTTCCAGATTATCCGGTTGTGGGGGGATGCGCCGCTGGTGCTGGAATACGAGGATATTTCGGAGAAGGGGCGTACGCCCTGGCGGGAGATCGCCGGGCATATTGTGGAGGACCTGCTGCTGGCAGCGGAATACCTGCCTCCTGCGGATCAGCTGAAGGATCCGGAGGGTAAACCACTTACGGCCCGTCAGATCCCGGGGCGGGGGACGGCGTATGCCATATTGGCCGGGGTGTATGCGTGGATAGCGGGCTACGGGCAGGAACCGGAATATTATGCGCTGGGGATCGAAGCTGCCGGGAAGGTGATCGGGGACCCGAATTACCGTCTGGTGGCCAGCCCGGAGGAGGTATGTACGGAGGTGCTTCCCGGAAATTCGGAGGAAGGGATCTTCGAGGTGTGCTATGACGACAGCCGGGGGGAGTATAAGGATTTCGGGAGCTATATCGGGGGGACGGTCGAAAAATGGCCGGTGTTGAAAGGGACGACCCCTGCTTCGCGGCGTAAATTCTTTATCCGCAACGAGACGGTGGAAAGGCTTTACACGCCGGAGGATTTGCGTTTACAGGCCTATTTTGCCGATTTCTTCCGGATGAAGGAAGAGCCGGTGTCTGTGACACAAGGAGCTGCCTATGTTCGGATGTGGCGGGAGGGGGAATACTACTCGGGCGGGAATTATGAACAGCAACTCC
>OBZH01000407.1_pt1 | contig 48018 bp, 39 predicted proteins | sample 1476881 | NCBI WGS metagenome assembly OBZH01 (sample SAMEA2580230, study PRJEB22360) | human gut metagenome | biome: human gut; feature: human-associated habitat; material: faeces | place: Denmark | collected 2008/2010 | reverse complement strand
CCCCGCCGCGGAGACCGCGTTGTCGTTCGCCAGGTCGATCAGTACCGCGGCAACGAGCTGCGGCGCGGAAGCGTCGAGGAGGCGCAGCGACTCTTGGGCGCGCTCGGCACGCTCGTCGGCATCATCGAGAAGCGCGTTCCACGTCTCCTCGTCAAAGCGTCCCCACGAGGAGAAACCCCATCGGGAACGCGCCGCGCCGGGCGCCTCATCGAGAACGATCGCCCTCGCCTCGCGCTCGAGAACGCTCAAGCCCCGCGACTTCTCGTCTTCGCCGCGAGACTCCGCGAGCGCGTCGACGAAGCGGAAGCCCTCCCCCGCTCGCTCGCCCCATTTCGCATATGCGAGAAGCGCCGCCGCATACGAGCACAGAAGCGGCATCGTGTCCGGCGCGTTGCGACCGAAGTAGGCTCGGTCGTTCAAGGGCGTGCCGGAAAGATCGACCGACACCGTCGCCTTCCCCTCGTGGATGCGCACGTCGATGGCGATATCGGGGTGCGCGACGTTCACGTCGGGTCGCTCGCCGCGAACCTCGCGCAGACGATCGCAGATCGCATCCTTCACGCGCATGCCCGTGAACTTCGTGTTGCGAAGCCCCTCGTTCGTCCCGCGGGCGCGCACAGCGATGCTCTTGCCGGGAAGCAGGATATCCTCCCAAGGCAGCGCATAAACCCCCTGGTAGAGCGCATCCGAGTCCGCTGCACCAACGCGCCCCTCAACGCAGAGCACGCGCGACGCCAGCCGCGACCAAAGACATGCGCGCAAGGCGGCCTTCGGAGCGCCGAAAAACGCCACGCCGCCGCCAAGAGGGCGCGTGCGGCGGACTCCGAGCGCATGCAGCTCATCGGCGAGCAAGCCTTCCAACCCAGGAAGGCAGCTTGCGAAGAACTCGAGTTCTTCGGAGGTATGGTCGGACATATAGGTTCCTTTCCCGTGGGCTGGGTAAGCGATTCGACAAGAAAGCCCCTCGTCGCGCCGGCATCGCGCAAGGCTCCCGAAGCGCTCAGTGCGCAAGGGGCAGCCTCAAAGCGATCGGGTCGGTGACGAGGGGCTCTCGCAGCATCGCATCAATCGACGTTTGCCTAAGCGGCAAGGATTAATCTTCCAAATAATCCTTCAACTTGCTCGAGCGGCTCGGGTGGCGCAGCTTCGCGAGCGTCTTGCTCTCGATCTGGCGGATGCGCTCGCGCGTGACGCCGAACTCACGTCCGACCTCCTCAAGTGTGCGCGGATGGCCGTCTTCCAAACCGAAGCGCAGGCTGATGACCTTGCGCTCGCGCTCCGCGAGGCCATCGAGCACCTTGCCGAGCTGCTCTTGGAGCATGCTGAAACTCGCGGCGTCGGGAGGCACCACGGCGGCGTCGTCCTCGATGAAGTCGCCGAGCTGGGAATCCTCTTCCTCGCCGATCGGCGTCTCGAGGCTCACCGGCTCCTGCGAGATCTTCTGGATCTCGCGGACACGCTCCTCAGGCAACCCCATCACATCGCCGATTTCCTTCGGGGTAGGTTCGCGACCGAGCTCCTGGAGAAGCTGGCGCTGGATGCGCACGAGCTTGTTGATCGTCTCGACCATGTGCACGGGAATGCGGATGGTGCGCGCCTGGTCGGCGATGGCGCGCGTAATGGCCTGGCGAATCCACCAGGTGGCATACGTGGAGAACTTGAATCCCTTGCGGTAGTCGAACTTCTCGACCGCGCGGATAAGACCCAGGTTGCCCTCCTGGATAAGGTCGAGGAAGAGCATGCCGCGGCCCACGTAGCGTTTCGCGATGGACACGACAAGGCGCAAGTTTGCCTCGATGAGCTGCTGCTTCGCATCGAAACCGACTTCCTCGATGCGAGTCAGGCGGCGAAGGTCGCGCCTCTCGAGCTCGATTTCTCCGGCGTCGGCCTTCTCAAGCTGCTCGCCCGCAGCGACGCCCGCCTCGATCTTCATGGCGAGGTCGATTTCCTCGGCAGCGGTGAGCAGCGGCACCTTGCCGATTTCCTTCAGGTACATGCGAACCGGGTCGCCTGTGAGCATGGTCACGCCGCCGTCGTTTGCGCGCTTGCGGGTCGCACGGCGCTTGCTGCGGGCCGTCGTCACCTTCGGCAGCTGCACATCGGTGGTTGCTTTAAGTTCTTCTTCGGGAATGCCCTCGAGCAGGTCTTCCTCCTCGTCGATGCCAGCCTCGATCTTGTCTTCGTCGAGCGTGGTGTCGGAGGCTTCGGAAACCTCGCTTACAGGAGGCTCTCCCTCTTCGGGATCCTCATCGAGCTCGTCCTCCTCGAGAATCTCATCGGGATTGGAAAGGTCTTTCGGTTCTTCGGCAGTCTTCTTCGATAATTTCTGGGAATCCTTTGCCACGTGATAGTCCTTTCTGGATAAGAACGCCCGGGGCTAAACCGCAACCGGGCGCAAATACACAGCGATAAAATATACCATAAATCGAGCCGAATGTGTCTGAATGTCACAATAAATCGTTCGGGTCGACGTCAACGGCAACGTTCACGTCCACCTCGGGCACACGAGCGCGGAACAGCGGGGCTATCACGCGCGAAAGATCGTCCTCGGGCGGGCATTTCACCACGACATGCCAGCGGTACACGCCGCGCAGCTTCGCGAGAACGCACGGGCTCGCGGGAAGGACGGACCACCCGTCACCGCCGAAGTCGCGGATATGCGCCTCGAGCTCGGTGAACAGCCTTTCGGCGGTCGTGCGCACAGAGGGCTCGTCCCTTCCCCAGACAAGAACGTTGGCCATTCGGACGAACGGCGGGTAGAGAAGGATGCGCCGCTTCGGGAGCTCCGCGCGAAGGAACCGCTCGCGGTCGTAGGTGGCGGCGGCGCGGATGGCGACGTTGTCGGCCTCGTAGGTCTGAACGAGCACGCGCCCCGGCAAGTCGGCACGCCCGGCGCGACCTGCCACCTGCTCGATCAGGGAAAACGTGCGCTCAGCAGCTCGATAATCGGGAAGGTGGAGCTGGGTGTCGGCGTTGATCACGCCCACAATCGTCACGTCCTCGAAGTCGAGCCCTTTCGCGATCATCTGCGTTCCCAAAAGCACGGCGGCATCCGATCCGGCAAACTGCTCGAGAAGGTGCTCGTGGGCCCCTTTGCCACTCGTGGTGTCGGCGTCCATGCGGATGATGGGCACGTCAGGGCCGACGCCCGGCATCCCGTCGAGCAGTGCGCGCAGCTCGGCCTCGACGCGCTGGGTTCCCGCGCCGAACTTCTTCAGGTACGGGCTTCCACACTCTGGGCAAACAGCAGGCGCAATCTCGGTGTGCCCGCAATGGTGGCACACGAGCATGCGGCCGCGCTCGTGATAGGTAAGCGAGGTGTCGCACGAGGGGCAGGTGGGCACGAACCCGCAGTCGCGGCACAAAAGGAACTTCGCGAAGCCGCGTTGGTTCAAGAGCAGCACCGCCTTGCGCCCGAGGGAAAGCTCGCTGCGAAGCCCCTCGACGAGCTTGCGCGAGAACATCGCCCGCGAGCCACCGCGAAATTCCGCCGCCATGTCCACGACCTCGACCGCCGGCAGGGGCTTGCCGTTCGCGCGATCGGGCAGATCGACCTTCGTCCAGCTCCCGCCCTGCTCACAGGCATAGAGCGCCTCAATGGAAGGCGTGGCCGTGCCCATGACGAGCACGCCGCCTGAGCGCTCCACCATCCAGCGCGCCACCTCGCGCGCATCGTAGCGCGGGGCGGAATCCTGCTTGTAGGAGCCTTCGTGTTCCTCGTCGATCACGATGAGCCCGATGTTCGAAAGTGGCGTGAACAGGGCGCTTCTCGCCCCCACCACAACGCGCGCCGCGCCGCTTTTGATGAAGTCCCACTGGTCGTAGCGCTCCCCCTGGCTCATGCGCGAGTGCATGACCGCGACTAGATCGCCGAAGCGGCCGCGGAAGCGACCCACCGTCTGCGGCGTGAGCGAGATCTCGGGCACAAGCACGCAGGCCGTGCGCCCCTCGGCAAGCGTCTTCTCGATGGCGCGCAGGTAGAGCTCGGTTTTACCCGAACCTGTGACGCCGTCGACAACGACCACCTCGCCGCAGGCATGCTCGCGCGCGCGGTCGATGGCTGCGAGGGCACTTTCCTGCCCCGGCGTGAGCGCAGGCTTCGGCGAGGGGGTGAAGCCATCGGGCGCGATGGTGGACGTGATAGAGGCTAAAGCAGAAGGCGCGCCGTCGGAGGTTTCAGCGAGCGTGCCGCTCACCGCAATACCCGGCAAACTGCCGAGCGCACCGTCAGCCCCCCGCATGCGGCGGCGGCGAACGATGCGCACGACACCTTTCGACTCGAGGGCGCGCAGGGTGGACGAGATTGCTCCCATCTGGGCCGATAGCTCGGACACGCGCAGCTCGCCCGTCCGCACGGCCGCCACGATCGCCTCCTGGCGAACGGCGTTCTTGCGCGGCTCGAACGTGGAAAGCTCAGGACCGGCGACGACCCATCGGTCGTCTACTTCCCCAACCTTTTGTTCCTCCAAGCGCCATCGGCCATCGCGGCCATGCACCATCCGCGGGATGCCCCCCGGAGGCGTGAACAGGCGAACGCAAGAGGAAAGCGGCGCGATGTAGCGGTTCGCGAGCCATCGGGCACATGCCGCTCCCTCCTCGTCGAAGTAAGGCTTCGATAGGCCCCGAACAATTGATTTCAGCTTGCGCGCATCGAGGCTGGAAGGCCACGTTTCATCTCCTGGGAGCCCCGCCTCGAAGACATCGATGACGAACCCCACCGCCTGGCGCCTGCCGAAGGGCACGAGCACCGCACACCCCACTTCGACGGGGTAGTCGCGAGAGCGGGGAAAAGCATCGTCGACGCCTGTTCCCAACCCACAGGTGCCCTCCGCCCCGCCACTCGCTAAACCGGAGCGCTCGGCCGCATGGAAATCGACCTCAGAAGCGGCATCAACCGCGCCCGCGTCCACAACGCCGACCGCGAGGGCATCATCCTCAAACAGGCTCTCCATCTGGACAGATGCAGAAGAAAAAGCGCATACCGAATCCTCCCCGTCCGTGGCAGGCAGAGCATAGGTATAAGGCGCGTCAAGCGCTTGCGTTGGGATATCGAGAATAACGGAGGCAAGTTTCATGCCGTCAAGTATAGCGAAAGCACCGCGGGCGCACGACCCGAATCGCCGCCTTCAGCAAAACGCCGCCTTCCCGATCCTGCGAAGACGGGAAGGCGGCGCGAGGAATTGAAAGGCTGTCGCGGAAAAGCGCAGCTAGGAGAGGCCGCACGCGGCGCGAAGCGCATCCGCGCGATCGGTTTTCTCCCAGGTGAACCCGGGAAGCTCGCGGCCGAAGTGACCATAGGCGGCCGTCTTGCGATAGATGGGGCGACGCAGGTCGAGGTCGTCGATGATGGCGCCCGGACGCAGGTCGAAGACCTCGTTCACCGCACGCTCGATATCGGCCTCGGGAACGTGCGCCGTACCGAAGGTCTCGACCATGATGGAGACCGGCTTCGCGACGCCGATAGCGTAAGCAACCTGGATCTCGCAACGGTCGGCCAGGTCAGCAGCCACCACGTTCTTCGCAACCCAACGAGCGGCGTAAGCAGCGGAGCGGTCAACCTTCGTGCAGTCCTTGCCGGAGAACGCGCCGCCGCCGTGACGGCCCATGCCGCCGTAGGTGTCGACGATGATCTTGCGGCCGGTAAGACCGCAGTCGCCCATAGGTCCGCCGATGACGAAGCGGCCGGTCGGGTTGATGTGGATCTCGGCGCCCTCAGCGAGCTCGACCCCCTCGTCAGCGAGCACGGGCTTGATGACTTGCTCGGTCACGTCGCGGCGCAGCGTGGCGTTGTCGATGTCCTCGGCATGCTGCGTGGACACGACGACCTTCTCCACATTCACGGGTGCGCCGTCGACGTAGCGCACCGAAACCTGCGTCTTGCCATCGGGACGCAAGTAGGGCAGCGTGCCGTCCTTGCGCACCTTCGCCAAACGCTCGCTCATGCGCTGCGCCAGGTAAATCGGCATCGGCATGAGAGTCTTCGTCTCCTTGCAAGCATAGCCGAACATCATGCCCTGGTCACCTGCGCCCACCGTCTCGTAGACGTCTTCCGCCTCACCGTGCTGCGCCTCGAACGACTCGTCGACACCCTGCGCAATGTCGGGCGACTGCTCGTGGATGGCGTTCAGAACGCCGCAGGTCGTGCCATCGAAGCCGTACTTCGCGCGATCGTAGCCGATCTCGCAGATGACGTTGCGCACGATGGTCGGCACGTCGACGTAGGCCTGCGTGCGGATCTCGCCCGCCACGACGACCATGCCCGTCGTGGTCATGGTCTCGCAGGCGCAGCGCACCTTCGACACATCGGCGGGCTGGCCCGACGGCGAGATGTAGCCCTGTTTTTGAAGCTCGGTTTCCTTCTCGAGGATCGCATCGAGGATCGCGTCGGAAATCTGATCGCAGATCTTGTCCGGGTGACCCTCAGTCACCGATTCGGACGTGAATAGATACGTAGAATGCTGTTCTTCGGCCATGAAGCTCCTCCTTCATCGTTGTCGGCCGGACCACCTTGGCACAACGCCAGGTTGGTGTCGGGATCGCAGAGCCAACTCTCTCCCCCGACTCTTGATAAACGGATGTTCGCGGACGCAATTTGTGCGCCCTCGTTTATGCACGCGGTACTTTACCACATCGTTGTCTATTCTAATTGAGAACAAAAAAGAAACAATTCTCAACCGCAGCCGTTTCGCGGAGCTTCTCCCCGCCACCATTCCCAATACGTCGGGCTCATGACGCCCGCAGCCCCATCAGCATTCCATCGGCATCCCGCCGCCTCGGCGGGGCCTTGCAATGCTACACTCATCACGACAGACCGACACCCCCTCGGAAGGAGCGGGCATGCTGAGCAACAACGCCTATACGCAAGAGTATTTCGACATCATGGAGAGCTTGGGCGGCGACATCGAGAGCCGCCGCGCCGCCTACGATTACATGAAGAATTCCACCGCTATCGTGCACCATCAGGTGATTTCCACCTCTTTCGTGCCGCGCCTCTACGATCGCCGCACGCGCGAGATCATGCGCACCACGGTCGAGACGACGCACCGCATTCTTTGCAAGGTGATCGAGCACTACCTCGAAGACCCCGACTACCGCACCATCTTCGACTACGACCCGCGCTTAGCCGAGCTCATCTTGGTGCCGCGCGGCTATGACGCCGTGCTCCCCTTCGCGCGCTTCGACATCTTCCTCGACGAAGAGACCGGGGAAGTCGCCTTCTGCGAGTTCAACGGCGACGGATCCTCGGGCATGAACGAGAACCGCGAGATCACCAACTCGCTCGCGAACGCGAAGACCTTCCAGGAGTTCGCGCGCCGCCACAAAGTCGAGCCTTGCGAGCTCTTCGATGCCTGGGTGGAGGACTTCATCAGCATCTACCATACCTACAAGGGACGCGTCGAGCATCCCCGCTTCGCCATCTGCGACTACCTGCAAAATGGCGTCGTAGACGAGTTCCACCTGTTCGCAAAGAAGTTCGAGGAGCACGGCTACCCGTGCTGCGTATGCGACGTGCGCGGCCTCACCTTCGACGGCGAGGTGCTCCACGACGCGCAGGGCCAACCCGTGCATGCCATCTGGCGCCGCTGCGTCACCAACGACGTGCTCGAGTTCTGGGACGACTCGCAGGCGCTCATCGAGGCCGTGCGCGCGCAGAAAGTGGCGCTCATCGGCAGCTTCGCCGGGCACATCGTGCACGACAAACAGATCTGCGAGGCGCTTTTTCACCCGAAGACGCAGGCATTCCTCACCGACGAGGAAAACGCGTTCGTCGCGCGTACCGTCCCCAAGACGCGCTACCTCGACTCGAGCGAGATCGACCTTGACGAGGTGCGCGCGAACAAGGATGCCTGGATCGTAAAGCCGACCGACGCCTACGGGGCCGCCGACGTGTACGCCGGGTGCTTCCAAACGCAGGAGAAGTGGGACGAGATCATCGACCGGTTCGCCAACGGTGCCGCAGGCGCGCCGTTCCTCGCGCAACGCTACATCACGCCGTACAAGACGCACATCTTAGAGCCCGACCACGACATCGAGAACCTCTCCGACGAGGAAGTCGACCGCGCGGGCGCCATGTACAACAATCTGGAGGGGCTCTACTGCTACAACGGGCGCTTCCAGGGCGTGTTCAGCCGCCTGGGGCCCCTGCCTACCATCTCGAAGCCCATGCGCGGCATCACCGCGGCAACCATCTGGGTCGACGAGTAGGAAGGCGCTCGCATGGGCTTGGGAAACCGCATCGTGTCGGTGGTGTGCGCGATCTGCCTTGCGGTGAGCTTCGTTGCCGCCGGGTTTGTCGCTGTCGCCGTTCCCGACAACGCGACGACTTCGCTTGCCGATGCATATGCCGGGACCACCAACCCGACGACGCCGTTTTCGCACGAGGAGCTTTGCGACATGGCGCTCGCGGGAAAGCGCTATACCTTTGATAAAAACGACAGATTCGCCCTCAACCAGGCAATCTACGATATCAACGCGCAAGCGGAAGCCGATGGACGCGCACACCGCGGCTCGCTTGACACCGCCTTGTGGGACGAGATGGCCGCGCGGGACAAGGTGAGCGGAGCCGACGCGGCAAACGCCGCTTCGACCTCGCTGTTCTTCGGCCTCGCGAACACGTTTGGGGGATCCTACGACGAGGCCGACGACCTGGCGCGCATGCGCACGCTGCAGCCGAGCAGCGAGAACGTGGACATGCTGCTCGCGCAGGCGTCCGACACCTACGTGCTCGACCCCGAGGCGATCGAACACCTTGACGACGTATTCGGCGTTCTTGCGACAGCCGAACCCTTCGTGCTGGGCGTGTTCATCGCGGCCGTACTCACCGCCGTGGGCGTCGGGTGCGCGAGCGGAAGAAGAACGTTCGGGACGGTTTTGCTCTGCGCGGGTTTGGGAACGATTGCAATTTTCGCCATCTTGGGAATATGGGCCGCCATCGACTTCGAAGGGCTGTTCGCCGTGTTCCACAGCTTGTTCTTTGCGCAGGGCAGCTGGGTATTCAGCGCCGACTCGCTACTCATCACCATGTACCCCGAGCCCTTCTGGATCGGCATGGGAGCAATCTGGCTTGCCACGACAATCGCCGTGAGCGCCGTTTCGGCAATCGCGGGCTTCGCGCTGCGCCGCGCCTGAGAACCACTAAACCTGCGAGAGAAAAAGAGGAGCCTCCTCGCGGCGCCTTCGCTACCTGCCCCGCGCCTAGCTTCGCGCTGCGCCCGACCTCGCAAAGCGAGCGCGCTTTCGCCACCTTCGCCGAGATCCCGACGTAGATTGTCGCAATACGGTGCAATCCCTGCCATCAGGCGCGAAAGCGAGTATCATATGCAGGTTGAAACGACTTCCAAAAGACGAAAGAGGAATCCGTGACTGACAAACCCGTACGCGTACGCTTCGCACCCTCGCCCACGGGGCGTCTGCATGTCGGCGGCGCGCGCACCGCAATCTATAACTGGGCATTCGCCCGCGCGATGGGCGGCACCTTCATCCTGCGCATCGAGGACACCGACCCCGAACGCTCGACCGAAGAGAATGTCCAGGTCATCTTGAACGCCATGAAGTGGCTCAACCTCGACTGGGACGAAGGTCCTGAAGTCGGCGGCGACGCGGGCCCCTACTTCCAGACCCAGCGCTTCGACACCTACAAGACCGCACTCGAGCGCCTGAAGGACCGCGGGGCGGTCTATCCTTGCTTCTGTTCGAAGGAACTGCTCGACCAGAAGCGCGCGAAGGCGGAAGCGGAGGAAGGCGGCTACGCGGGATACGATCGCACGTGCCGCGACATCGACCCCGCCGAGGCGCAGCGCCGCATCGACGCAGGCGAACCGCATGTTTGGCGCCTGAAGGTGCCACTTGACCACGGCCCCATCGAGTTTGACGACGCCGTGTACGGACACGTCTCCTTCCCCGCCGACGTTATGGACGACATGATCGTCGTGCGAACCGACGGAACGCCCACCTACAACTTCGCGGTCGTATGCGACGACGCGAACATGGGGATCACGCACGTCATCCGCGGCGACGACCACCTCTCGAACACCCCGCGCCAGATTCTCATCTACGAGGCGCTCGGCTACGACGTGCCCACCTTCGCGCACCTGTCGATGATCTTAGGCCCCGACGGGAAGAAGCTCTCCAAGCGCCACGGCGCAGCGAGCGTCGAGGAGTTCCGCGACCGCGGCTTCCTGCCCGACGCGATGGTGAACTTCCTGGCCCTTCTGGGTTGGTCTCTCGATGGCGAGACGACGCTCATCAGCCGCGACGTGCTGTGCAGCGAGTTCTCGCTCGACCGCATCACGAAAAAGGACGCAGTGTTCGACGAAACGAAGCTCGAGTGGATGAACGGCCAGTACATCAAGGAGATGAGCGCCGGGGACTGGATCGACGCGAGCGTTCCTTGGCTTGCGCGCGCCCGCGCGGGCGTTGCCGCCGATGCCGAGATCTCCGAGGAGGAAATCCGCGAGACTGCGGCGGACATCGCGAACCGCCCCGAGTTTTACGAGAAGCTCTACCCGCTCGTTGCCGAGCGTGAGACGCGCCTTGTCGACGCTGCCGACAAGCTGGCCTACATGTTCTGGGGGCCGCGCGTCGAGGTGCTCGACGAAAAGAGCGTGAAGAAGGTGCTTCTGAAGGAAGGCGCACGCGCCGACGAGGCGCTTGCAGCCTGTCGCGCCATCCTGGCCGACGAGAGCCGCGCATGGGAAGCGGGAACTCTCGAGGCCGCATGCCGCGAGCTCGGCGAGGAAGATGCGCTCAACATGAAGCTCAAGCTCGTACTGCAGCCGCTGCGCGTGGCCGTCTGCGGCAACATGGTCTCCCCGCCGCTGTTCGAGTCGATCGAGCTTTTGCCTCGCGAGGACGTGATCGCGCGCATCGACCAGGTCACCGCCGAGGTTTTCGGTGGGAACGAATAGCGACACCGAACAGGGCGCTCGCGACGCACAATCCGCCGCGAGCGCCCCTTCTACCTTGCGCGTCGCCTTGGGCGCTCCGCGCAAGGTGCTCTTCCTGCGCGACTTCTGCACGCGCCCTCAAGGCTCCAGCTGCATGAAGTGCATCGAGGCATGCCCGAAGGAGGCTATCGCCATCGCGAACGCCTCCGCCGCCGTCGATTCGCACGCCTGCACCAAATGCGGGATATGCGTTGGCGTGTGCGACGGGTTCGCGATTCCCGGTGCCTCAATCGAGGCCGTCTTTTCGCAGATGCGCAAAATCGCGCTCACGGGCGAGAAGGTCGTCCTGACGTGCTCGTACCTGCTCCCTTCCAGCTTTACCCCAGCGGACAATGTGATCGTGCTGCCGTGCCTTGCGATGCTGCCGCCCGAGCTTTGGACCTGCGCGCTCGCGCTCGGCATCGACCTTGCCGTCGCCGTCATCTTCGAGGAATGCGAGGCATGCAAGCGCACTAACTCTCAGGGACTTGAGCGCTTTTCCTGCGCAATCGAACAGGCGGAAGACGTCACCGAGTACACCGTGGCGATCACCGACGACGTTCCTGAAGCACAGGTCGCCCCGACGCTCATGCAAACGCTTGGCGACGCATCGGGCAAGGACCGCCGCGAAGCGCTCCTCGACTTGAAGGACCAGGCGGAAGACATCGCCTCGGGCGCATACCGCATGAAGCGCAACGAATCGCTGCGCGCCTTCCACGAGCAGCGCGACCGCATGCTCGCCGACGAGCGCATCGGGGGCGCGGTCGGGACTCCCGAGCAAAACGCATACGCCGAGGGGGGCATGACGCGATGCACGCTCTCGCCTCGCCAGCGGATGCTGCTCGAAGCGGCGGATATCTCCGACGCCGTTGCCGTGCGCAAGCGCGTAATGCTCTCGGCTACCGACCTATCACTTTGCGGCAACAGCCTCGCCTGCGCGAAATCGTGCCCCACAGGCGCCCGCAGGCCAAGTCCCAAGGATGGGCATCTCCTCTTCGAAGCGCGCCTGTGTATCGGCTGCGGGCTGTGCGCAAACGCCTGTCCTCAAGGCGCCGCAAGCCTTCGCGAGGCATATGCCGGCGAGCTGCTCCCCCAACCTGACGACGAATAACAAAGAGAAGAAGGCGAAAATGCTCTCGGACAATCCAACACTTGAAGAGGTGGCGAGCTATTTCGCGAACGACCAGTTCGCCACTCGCGCGGCAGGCTGCACCGTCGTCGAAGCGAGGCACGGACATGCGGTCTGCGAGATGAAGCTCACCGAAATCCACCGCAACGCAACGGGGAACGTGATGGGCGGCGCCATCTTCACGCTCGCCGACTTCGCGCTCGCCATCGCCTGCAACATCGGTGAGCCCCCAAGCGTATCGGTGAGCAACACCATCGAGTACTTCTCGGCAACGAAGGGCGAAAAGCTCATCGCTACCTGCGATGTCGATAAATCGGGCCGCCGTCTGGGGTTCTACACCGTAGAAATCGCCGACAACACGGGGCGGCGCATCGCGAAGATGTGCGCTACCTGCGCGCGGTAGACTTTTCCTTCCCGCCCGCTACGGAGACGAGCAGGATCATCGACACCATGAGCAAAAAGCCGACCCAATCGTAGCCGGTGAACGAAGTCCCGAGCCACAGCGCGGCGAACACTGTCGCGCTCACCGGCTCCATGGCGCCGAGCAGGCTGCCCGTCACGGGACCCACGAGCGCGACGCCGTGCAGATACAGCGTGAAGGCTGCGAACGTTCCCAAAACGGCGATGGCGGCAAGGACGAACCATCCCGTCGCATCGAGAGCAGGCATGACGACGGCACCGCCCCACACGGCAGGTGCCGCCCACGCGATTCCCGCGGCAACTCCCCCGATTGCCATGCCAACACCCGTCGTCAAGAGGGTTCCCCACACGAACATGAGACGTTTTGGGTACATGATGTAAATCGCAACGGTAAGGCTGTTAACAAGGCCCCATGCAAGCCCCGCAGCAGGAAGCGCCAGGCTCGACGGGTCGCCTTGCGTCGCGATAAGGAAGGTTGCAGCCAGGGCAAGCACAAGCCCCAGCGCCTCTCCTGCACGTGGAGGCTTCTTTGCGAGCGCGCACGCGGCAAGCATGACCCACACCGTACCGAGCGATTGCAGCACTGTGGCTGTACCGGCATTGGTGCAGCCAATCGAGGCGATGTAGGAAAACTGGCAGGAGAAGAGCCCGAAGACGCCGAAAATGACGAGGCGCCGAAACGAGGCTCCATCGCGCAGCATCGCAACAAGGCGCTCGCGGCGCGTCGCGAGAAGCAATACTAAGAACAGCGCGCCCGAACCGAGCATGCGGACAGCGGTGATGAAGGACGCGTCGATGTCGTAGTGCGCGAACAGGTACTGCGAGCACGCACCCGAGAATCCCCAGAGCGCACCGCCCGCGAGCGCGCACACCACTCCCAGGAAGAAGCGCTCCTTACTCCCCTTCCCCACCGCTGAGCTCCTTTAAGAAATCGAGAACCGCACCGAAGAGCGCATCGCCTTCTTCAACTTTGAAATATCTGGTAGGAAGCGTGAGCTTGCGTTTTTCGGCAAGATATCGTCCACCCGCTCGGCGAATCGGCACCATTTTGTCTCGCGGCACGGCGACCGGCTCGACGATGAGCTTTCCGCCTGCGACCGTCACCGTGCTCATGTGATGCCCGTTCGCAAACGCCTTCACGCGCGCCTTCGCGAACAGATTCCTTGCCGCGGCGGGCATCTCCGGCCGCTTGGCAAGCATGTCCTGCTCGATGGCCTCGACGTCCTCCATCGTCGCCGCTGACGCGATCTTTCGGTACCACAGCACGCGTTCGTCGGTATCGGGAACGTACTCTTCCGGCAGGTAGGTGTGGCCCGGCAGGTTCACGGTGATGTCGGAAAGCGCAGGCGGCAGCCCGTCGGCAGCGCCCGCGTCGCCCTCGCGCGTGGCGGCAACCGCCTGCTCGAGCATTTGCGCGAACAGGTCGAAGCCGACCGCGCTCATGTTGCCCGATTGCTCGGCGCCAAGCAGGCTTCCCGCGCCGCGGATCTCCAGGTCGCGCATAGCGATGCGCATACCACTACCGAGCTCGGTATGCTCGTCGAGTGCCGTCAGGCGCGCCTCGGCCTCCTCGGTCAGGTTCACATTGTCGGGGAACATGAAGTACGCGTACGCCTGCACCGATGAGCGCCCGACGCGCCCCTTCAGCTGGTACATCTGCGCCAAGCCGAGGCGCTGGGAATCCTCGATTACAAGCGTGTTCGTGTGAGGATTGTCGATGCCGCTCTCGATAATGGTCGTCGCCACGAGCACATCGAGCTCGCCTGCGCTGAAGTCCTCCATCACGCGCTCGAGCTCTTCGCGCGACATCTGCCCGTGCGCGATGCCGACGCGCGCCTCGCCCGCCGCCGCCTGCACGCGCGCCACGGCATCCTCGATCGAGTGAACGCGGTTGCTCACGTAGTACACCTGGCCGCCGCGCGCAAGCTCGCGCCTGATCGCGCCGGAGACGATGTCGGGGTCCCATTCCCCCACATGCACCTCAACTGGCCTGCGATCGCCCGGCGGCGTCAAGATCAGGCTCATATCGCGCACGCCCGACAGCGACATCTGCATGGTGCGCGGAATCGGCGTCGCCGAAAGCGTCAGGACGTCGATCGACTCGCGCAGGTTCTTCATCTGCTCCTTGTGGCCCACGCCGAAGCGCTGCTCCTCGTCGATGATCACCAACCCCAGGTCATAGGGGTTCACATCGCGCGAGAGGAGCCGATGCGTGCCGACGAGCACCGACACGCTGCCGTCGGCGAACCCTGCCAACGCCCGCGATTGCTCAGCCGGCGTACGAAAACGCGAGAGCACCTCGACCGTCACGCCGAAGGGCGCGAAGCGATCGTGAAAGTTTGCGAAATGCTGTTGCGCTAGGATTGTTGTCGGGCAGAGGACCATGACCTGCTTGCCGTCCTGCGTCGCCTTGAAGGCTGCGCGCAAGGCGACCTCCGTCTTCCCGAAACCGACGTCGCCGCAGATGAGACGGTCCATCGGGCGCGAGCTTTGCATGTCCGCCTTCACATCGGCGATAGCCGCGAGCTGGTCGGGCGTCTCCTCGTAGGGGAACGACTCCTCCATCTCGCGCTGCGCCGCGGTATCCGGGCCGAAGCTGAAGCCCTGCGTCGCCGCGCGGCGCGCGTACACGTCGACCAAATCGAACGCGAGCTTTTTGGTCGCCTTGCGCGCCTTTGCCGTCGCGCGCGACCAATCCGACGTGTTCAGCCTGGTGAGGCGCGGGCTTGCCCCTTCGGGACCCACGTAGCGCGTCACGCGGTCAAGCTGCTCGACCGGAACGAACAGCTTATCGCCTTCCGCATACTTCAAAAGCAGGTAGTCGCGCGCCGTGCCGTCGATCTCTCGCCTTACAAGGTCCTCGAAGAAGGCGACGCCGTGGGCAGCGTGGACCACGTAGTCGCCCGGCTTATAGGGGAAAGTCACCTCCGTGATGTCGGTCCGCCTGCGGGCGCGGGCCGTCGTCTGGGTGCCCTGGGTGTCGGAGAGCGCCACGATCGCGAGCTTCGCCTTCGGGAAGATCATTCCCAAGGGGACGTCAATATCGACAACATTAACGACTGACCTGCGAAGACGACGCTTCGCCGACCCGTCACCCGAAAGGCCGTCCGACTCCGAGAAGTTCGCGTCGAGCGCCTCCTGGAAAGCAATGCCGCTATCGACGAGCGCGAGCTCGATGTCGTGGCGCGCGCGTGGCTCCGGCGCACAAAGGGCCACCGTGTTGCCCCCCTCGACGAGGCTCACCAAGCGACCGAACAGCTTGTCGGGATGCCCGGCGACTTCGACCCGCTTCACGGGAAGCTCGACGTCGATCGTGCCGCCGACGCGCATGATCGACACGTACGTCGCGCGAACGCCCCCGCCGAAGTCGAGCGCGGTCGGCCCAGCGTAGAGCCCCGCCGCGGGAATCTTCGTCCCCTTCGCGCGCGCCTCTATTTCCTCATACGCATGCGTGGCGTCGTCGAAAAGCGAGCGCGGCTCGATAAGGCACGTCATCGTATCGGGGCCTGCCCACGCGCCGAGCGTCACCGGCTTGTCGTAGAGATGAGGAAGCAGCGCGTCAGCGCCCTCGAAGCGAAGCCCGCCATCGAGCTTCTCGAGCATGTCGCGCAAAACTGCGTTCGATTTCGCGGGCGCCGCGATCTTCTTGCGCGCGCGGGCGACCGTCTCCGCCGAACAGGAGTACTCTCGCACCGGGTATATCTCGACGCGCGAGAGCGGGGAGATGGTCTGCCCCGTCGAGGGGACGATGCGCCTGATCTCGTCCACTTCGTCTCCGAATAAATCGATGCGCACGGGATACGTGAGGTTGCCAGGGAAGACGTCGATCGTGCCTCCATGCACGGCGAAGGTGCCCGGCCCGTCGAGCTCGCCGGTGTTCGCGTAGCCGCGATCCTCGAGCGCACGGGCCACGTCCTCGAAAGCCTCGACGCAGCAGCGCTCGCGCATCGCGCTTGGAAGCGCCGCCTCACCTTCCCGCGCCGTATCGGCAAGCTCGACCCCCGCCTCGAACACGAGGGGCGCCGCCACAAGGCTGTCTTTCGGCGGCATCATTCTGATAAGCGCACGGGCGCTCGCCACGACGACGCGCGGCCTGCCGCATGCAAGCGAGAAGGCGGCCTCCATACGGCGGGCGACCTTGCGGGCATCGGGCGTTTTCGGGGAAAAGGGGGTATCGGAGCGCTCGGGGAACAACAGCACGCGGTCTTCCCCCAAATACGCTGCCATATTGCGAGCAAAGGCAATAGCGGCATCCTCACCTGCGACGACGACGAGCGTCGGGCGTGGCGAGCGAGAGAACTGAGCGCTCGCGAGGAAGGGACGTGCAGATGACGCGACTCCGAGCGTCGCATCGGTTCCCGCGTCGAGCTTTCCCCAAAAGTCATCTAACGCGCCCGATTTCTCGAGCACGAACGTCAGCGAATCGATGAGCATGCGCGTCCTTCCAAGCATCTGCGGGGCGAAACAGCCCGCAGACAGCACAAAGAGCCGCATTGCGCGCCTTTATGAGGGGAAACGCGAATACGGCTTCAATTTTGATATTGTTCCCAACAGGGAGTTTTCCAAGAGCAAGTGTATCACAGCGGGCCTTCGCACCCCAGCCGCCCATGCCCGCATCTCCCAAACCATCACGATGATTCAAAAAAGTACACGCTTCGTGTCAGAATTCGGGTTCAGGCGTGCACTCATTCCCTCGAACCCCGAAGAAGCCGCTATACTTTCAGCGGAGAGGAAAGGATGAGCCATGCCCCGTGAGACCGTCGCCGCGAAACGCGAGCGAGCCATCGAGATCGCCCGCCGAATGAATGAGCGCTACCCCAAGGCGGAATGCGCTCTGCATTACGATGGCGAACCATTTCGACTGGTCATCGCCGTGTTACTTTCCGCGCAAACGACCGACAAAGGCGTAAACAAGGTGACGCCCGCGCTCTGGAAGCGCTACCCCACCCCTGCCGACCTTGCGTCGGCCGACGTCACCGACGTCGAAGAGATCATCCGCTCCATCGGCTTCTATCGCACGAAGGCCGCGAATTGCGTAAAGTGCGCCCAACTGGTGGTCTCAGAGTACGGTGGAGAAGTCCCGCGGGATATCGACGAGCTGCAAAAGCTTCCCGGCGTGGGAAGGAAAACCGCGAACGTCGTGCTCAACGAGGCATTCGGAATCGTCGAAGGCATCGCGGTGGACACGCACGTCTTTCGGATCGCGCACAAGCTGAAGCTCGTCGGCCCCTCGGCCGACACGCCCGCGAAAACGGAAACCGCCCTGCTCAAGCTCTACCCGCGCGACTTATGGGGGCCAATCAACCATCAATGGGTGCTCTTCGGGCGTGAAACGTGCATCGCGCGGCGGCCAAAATGCGAGGAGTGCTTCCTTGCCGACCTGTGCCCGAGCTGCGGCAAGAAATAACGCTTAAAGAAGGCACCCCCGCAAACGAAGGCGCCTTCACTCGCCGCCTTCGCCCATCACATGCAGCCCACCGCCAAGCACCGCTCAAACGCCCAAATTAACGTCGTCACAAGGCAGTTGAGCAGCGCGCCGACGCAAACCTCACGAGAAAGGTCGCCTCACGGCAGTCGCAACGCGCATCCCCCCACAAACATCTACCGAACGTTGCCGTACGCGAGGGCAAGCTCCTCGGGCGACGCCCCCTTCACATAACGCGAGCGGAGGCGCGCCATGTTTACCCACACCCGCAGGCGATTGACCTCCCCATCGGGAAAACGCCGCGCCGACGTGCGGATGCGATGCTTTGTCATACCAAGCGGCTCGCCGAGGCGCTTCAGGTTCAAGGCGAATTGGAAATCCTCCATAAGCGGCACATCGGGAAACATCCCTGCCTTAAAGAATAGGTCCCTCTCGATAAAGAGACCCTGATCGCCATACGAGATATGGCGGAACCTCACCCGCAGGTTCGACATCGCCTGGCAAAGCATGAGCACCGGGGTCAGCTTGCTGAAGCGGATGCCGAACGTCCCGACGCGCGTGCGCGATAAAACCTCGTCGATTTCGCGAAATGCCCCCTCGGGAAGCACGCTGTCGCAATGGAGAAAGAAGAGCACCTCGCCCCCAGCCGCTCGCGCCCCCGTGTTGAGCGCGCCACCGCGCCCGCATCCCTCCTGATCAATGAGGCGATAAGGAGCACGCACGCGGTCTTGTGTACCATCGGTGCTACCGCCGTCGACGAAGATCACCTCGCATTGATTCCCCGCGAAATCGATGCGGTCGAATTGGTCCTGCAGCGCATCGATAGTGGACGCCTCGTTGAAAACGGGCACGATGACCGAAACGCTCGTCGGACTTCGACTACCCTCAACTCCCACCCGCGCGCTCATCGGATCGCCGCCTTCGCCCGATTGAGCACCGTCGTCGAAACTGCCGGTGTTTCATCGACCCCCATCAGGGCCGACAGCGCGTGAATCACCCGAACGCTGCCGGCAAGGCCGCCTGAGCACCGGCGACGCGCCCGCTCGAGCTTGCCCGCGCACGAGGCGCAATACACGTACAGCACGGGTTCGTCCACACCCGCACGGGCGCACTCGCGCGCGGCCGACTCCAGCACGCGCTTCGCGGCGATTATCGAGGCTTCAGGCTGGGAAAGCTCGAAGGCGGCTCCGCAGCAAGCCGAGCATTCCGACACAAAAGCCGAGGGCTCGAGAAAATACGCCAGGTCATCGAGCCATTCCCGACGAACACGGTCAGGGCAGGGAACGAACACCGCACCCGGCGTCGCAATGCGTGAGCAAACGAAAAGCCCACGTTCTGCGAGTTCACGCAGACAAGCATAGATGGTGACCTGAGAAACTGACCGATCGAGCGCCTCCGCGAACGCCGAGCCGCAATTCGGGCAGAGCGGCACCACTTCGCGTGCGCCCAGACGCACCAGACGCTCCTCGACGCGCAAGAGTTCCGCTCGATACGCCTCAGGGCTTTTCAACCCCGCAAGCGGCAGGCCGCAGCAATCGATAGCGAAGCTCACGTCAGGAGAGGGGCGAAGCGCGTCCTTAAGGGCCGCAAGCGTCTTCGGGAAAAACGAAGTGAAGCCGCAACCTGGGAAAACAATAGTCCCCGCGCCTGCGTGGCGCCAGTTCTTGAACACGTAGTTCGTCTTCTCGAAAACGGTCAGCTTCGAGGGAAGCGAAGACAGGCCCATCGTCTACTCTCCCCCTTCCCCATCGTTACTCGAAATCGCATCTTCCAAGCCGAAGCGCCTCTTCAACACCACAGCCACTCCAACCACTGCCACCGCCGCGACATACGCAATCATTCCTAAAACGGGACCGAAGAGCGCCCCCGCCGCCAATGCGAACACCATGCCCGGCAGCACGAGCGCCGTGCAGCCCACCACCGTGCACAGAAAGTACACCGCAAGGGAGAGCGCAAGGTTCTCCTGCACGAGCTTTTCCAGATTCGCCCACGGCCCGAACGCAGCAAGGCCCGCTTCCCCGCCGATGAGGACGCTTGCGACCACGACGAGAAGGGCCAAACAGGCGAAAACCGCCGGTTTGACCCATTTCTGAAAGGACGATGGCGAACCCTGCGAGCCACCTTGAGAAGCGCCAAGGCTCAGCACTTGCCCTCCTGAGCACCCGCTGTATCGTCCGCGCACGGCATATCAAGCACGTCTGCGCCCTGCGAAACGCCTCTCGCCGCGTCTGCCCCCTCCTTGCCGCGTAATGCATGCTCGCGGTAGAGCTGCCGCGCCAAAACAGCGAGCGCCGCGAGCGCAAAGAGAATGAGCAGGGCCGTGACCAGCATCTTTGCACCACCAGTGAGCATACCGCCCACATAGGAGTACACAATCGTCGCCGGAAGCTGCCCGATGCCCGTCGCAATCATGAAGCCCCTAAAAGACATTGAGGTCAAGCCTGCGAAGTAGCTCACGAAGTCGAACGAGACGAATGGGAGCAGGCGCGCGATGAGCACGCTTTGGTCTCCATGCCGCTCGAAAAACCGCTCGATGGTTGCAAGTCCCGTTTTCAAGCACAGCTTCTCGACCGCTTCGCGCCCAAGCGACCGAGCAATCCAAAAGCAGGCCGCCGCGCCCGCCATGGCACTCGTCCACGACAGAATCGCGCCCTGCCACCAGCCGAAGAGGTTCGCGTTCGCGAACGTCAGGATGAAAGCAGGCAGGGGTGCCGCAACCGACTGAAAGATCATCAGGGCAAACGATACCACGGCAGCTCATGCGCCATACGACGCCATGAAATCGCGCATCTCCACGAAGTCACCGGTCGAGAAACGGCGACACAGATCGTTCGCGAATGAGTTCACGCTCGGAACAGCGAAATACGCCACAGCGGCCGCCAGGACGACGACCGCGATGGCGATTCGCGATACCCAAGCATTGCGCTTGGAAGCCATATATTCCTACCTGGGGAAACTAAGCTTCGGTTGCGCCGGTCCAAGCCTTCATGCCGCCCTCGAGGGTGAACACGTTGTCCATGTTCGCGCCGATGACGGAAAGCACGTTGGTGCCGGCCTGGGCATAGCTCTTGCCGGAGTAGCAGATAAGCACAAGCTTCTTGTCCGCGCCGTTCTCGGAACCAGCAGCATCCTTAAGGGCCGCCTTCATCGTGTCGACGCCGTTCTGGAAGTCGCCGCCCTCGCAAGCATCCATGTCAGCCGAGATAGCGCCCTTGATGTGGCCCGCCTTGTAGTCATCGGCCTTGCGCAGGTCGATGAACACGTAATCGGAGGAATCAAGATTAGCCTCGGCATCTGCCGGGGTGATGTACTTCATGGCGACGTCGGACTCGGGAGCCTTGATCTCGTCGGTGGCCTCAGCCTTCTGCTCGGTAGCGGCAGAATCGGACTTCTTCTCGGCGTTGTCGGAATTGCCCGAGCAACCAGCGAGGACGCCGCCAGCGAGGGCGAGAGAAATGATATCATGCGGCACTCAAATAGCGCAGATCCAACCTGCGCTATTCGGAAGCAAGCGGCCTCTTTTTCAGGTAGAAGCCGCGGCGATGCAACTCGGCGACGAGCGTTTCCACCAAAAGGGGGAGCGCCGAGCGCACAGGCTCGGTCAAATCCATCGCATACTCGGAAGGGGACATGTTGGCAACCTGTATCCCCAGGCAATAGCCTTCGGCCTCGTACCCAAGAAGCGACGCAGCGTCAAAAAGGTCGACGAGCTTCAAATCGTGCAGCGAGGCCATCGCCCCGGAATGCCTGGCCATGGCGTCGGGCGAGAAGCGGTACACCGTACCCGGGGCATCGCCCGTGCCATCAACCGCATCGACCGTGATGATCACGTCGTAGCTCTCCACGTAGGGAAGCATATCCAGGCTCATGCAACCGACATCGAAAAGTCGCACATTACTAGGGACCTCGTAATCGCGCAGCACGGCATCGTACACGGCAGGCCCCACTCCCTCATCGAGCATAAGTCGGTTTCCCACGCAGAAAACGGCGGCTTTCCTCTCCCCCATGCGCTTAAGCCCCCAATCCCGGACGGATGGCAAGATTGTAGTAGGTCGCAGCGGCAATCATCACGCAGCCCACGATTACGGAGACGACAGCCCAGATTCTCTGGCGCGAGAGATACTTCTCGCGCGAGACACCGTGCTTTGCCGCACGATGCGCCGCAAACGGCTGGCTCACGACGGAAAAGGCCACCGTAGCCGCGGTCAGAAGCACGAACACAATCACCGCGAACACAATGGAAAGCGTACTTGGGGTCGCAAAAGCCGCGTAAAAGGTATTATCGGCGAAAAGCCAGATGGGGTAAAACAAAATGGCAGCCCACATACCGTGCGCCGGCCCCCAGATGGGCGGCAAGAAAAGCGCGCCAATGTTCACGCGCGGAACGCCCTCCAGGAACTTCTCTTCGCGGGCAATTTCCTCATCAGTGAGCTCACGTGCCATGACGACGCGCACCTCTCTCTACTCCGTCGGTTTCGAAACAATGGGATTGCGATGTGCAGCATATGCCTCGGTGCACGCGCTTTCGAAAAGTGCGCGCACCGCCTGCAAGCTGCGAAGATAAAAGGAGCCCGCTTTTGACGGCGGGCTCCCTCACGCTGCAAACGCCTAGTGCTTCTCGGACTCGCCGAGATCATCCTCGCCCACGATGGTGTGGGTATCGGGGTCGTACACAAGTCCGCCATGCTCTTTCCAGAAGAACATGAGCTTGGTCGGAGCAATACCTTCGATGTTAGCCAGGTAAACATGGATGAACATGAAGATGATGAAGATGTACATCATGAAGTAGTGGATGATGCGCATCGACATAAGGCCGCCAACGAGGTTCGTGCCAGCAGCGAAGAACGGCAGGTTCATCGTCGGCACCCACAGGCACATGCCGGTGTAGAACATCACGATGATGAGCACCGGAATGAACAGGTAGGAAATCTTCTGAGGAACGCCAAGCTTTGCTCCCAGCGGATGGTCCTTCTTCAGGAACAGGTAGTACTTGATCCAGATAAGGCCCTGATGACGGTTATCCTTCTGCGGCAGCCAGGTCTTGTAGTCGGTGACCTGCTTGCGCGTGCCGCCCGTCGGAGCCGTCTTCACGAAGAACGCAGCGATGATGCGGAACACGCAGTTCAGGAAAATCACGAAACCGAAGAACACGTGCATGCCGCGCGCCAGGCTCTCGAAATAGGGCCAGAACGGGAAATGGATGCAGAAACCGGTGACGATCAGGACAATCATCGCGATAAGGTTGATCCAGTGGGTGATGACGAAAACGAGAGGATGCGCCTCACGGTAGTGTGCAAGATGTGCCATCCTACTTCACCCCCCAAGGGCTCGTAACGGTTTCAAAATGCTTGCCCGTGGCAGGCTCGGTCACATGCACGGCGCAAGCGGTGCAGGGATCGAAGCTGTGAACGGTGCGCAGCGCGTTGATCGGCTTCTTGATGTCGCCAACCGGCACGCCGATGAGAGCGTGCTCGAGCGGACCGTACTCGCCCTTCTCGTTGTGAGGAGCGAGGTTCCATGTGGACGGAATGATGATCTGGTAGCCCTGGATACGGCCGTTTTCGACCTTCTCGGCGTGGTAGAGCGCACCGCGCGGTGCCTCCCAAAGACCCTCGCCCTCGCCGGAGATGCGGGCGGGCTCGCGGAAGTACTCGCTGTCGCCGCTCTTCACGGCTTCGATGAGCTCGTCCACCCATTCCTTCATGAGGCTTGCGATGTAGAGCGTCTCGACCTGGCGGATACCGGTGCGGCCGAGCGTGGAGCCGAGCGCATTCAGGTCGCCCGGCGCACCAAGCGCTTCGAGGACCGCGTCGACGTGCTTCACGATGAAAGGCACGTTGCGCTTGTAAGCAACGAGGATGCGAGCGAGCGAGCCCGCCTCCATCGGCTTACCGTCGTAACCCGGGCACTTGACCCAAGAGTAGCGGTCGTTGACCGTGTCCGAGCCGTCTTTGTAGTACTCGGTGTACTCCGGTTCGGTGGTGTAGTCGGGAGACTGACGGGTTGCATCACCCTTGTACCAGGAATGGCCCACGTACTCGGCAATCTTCGAGGTATCGACGTCCTCGAGCTTAAGACCATCCTGCAGGACGCCTGCCGGCATGTAGCGCTCGTTTAAGAGCATGCTCTTGTTCTCGAACACGCCCCAAGCGATGTAGCGGCCGTAGCCCTTGCCCCAGTTGAGAGCATCCGTGTAGTACGGAGCGAGAGCGAGCACGTCGGGAAGCATGGTCGCTTCGACCCAGTTGTACAGCTCGTCGACGAGGTACTTCAAGTCATCGAGCTTGCTCGAGGTCGGAACAAATGCGGTGCCGCCTGGGACAATGGTCATGACGTGGGGCATCTTGCCGCCGAGCAGAGCCGCAATCTCGGAAGCCTTTGCCTGCATCTTAAGCGCCTCGAGATAGTGCGCGGTAAGGATGAGGTCGAGCTCCGCAGGAAGCTTGTAGCCCGTGCCGTCCTCGGCATCGAACCAGTTGCCCGAGAAGATGGACAGCTGACCGTTGTCGGCGAACTTGGAGAGACGCTCCTTCAGGGCGTACATATCGCTCGCGGTGGCGCATCCCTTGGCAGCCGCCAAATCGTACGCGTCGCCGACGTTCGCCTTCAGGGCGTTCAGCGGGTTCACGTAGTCAAGGCCGGCCAGGTTGTAGAACCACAGGATGTGGCTGTGCAGGAACTGGGCGCCTTCGATCAGGTTGCGGATGATGCGCGCGTTATTGGAGATCTCGATGCCGTAAGCCTTCTCAGCGGCGATCGAGGAGGCGTGAGCATGGGAAACCGGGCAAACACCGCAGATGCGCTCGACGATCTGAGCCGCATCCTCGGGAGTGCGGTCCTTCACAACGAGCTCCATGCCGCGGAAGCAGCCGCCCGAGACCCACGCATCGGAGACCTTGCCGTTCTCGACTTCCATCTCGACGCGGAGATGGCCTTCGATACGGGTAATCGGGTCAATGATAGAACGGGTCATTTACTCCTGACCTCCTTCCGTATCGTTTTTCTTCATGTCGGGACGAACGCCGATGGTGTCGTAGAGGCGCTCTTTCTGGGTAAGATTGCCGGAATTCTCCTTGCAAGCCTGCGCCTTCTCCTCGTCGGTAAGGTCGTAGGTGCCGATGGAGTTCTCGGGATGATCCTTATCCCACTTGCGGATGGTCTCGAAGTCCGCGCCGCCGTCCATGCGTCCGGTGGCCTTCATGCCGAAGCCATGCACGACGAGTGCTGCAGCGACGAGGCCGGTGAGCGTGAGAGCGATCGTGCCGGGCTGAACCATCCAGTCGCCAATGCGCAGGTCGCGATGGCGCTTGTAGAACGGGGTGTTCACCTCGACCCAGTTGTCGCCCGGGTCGTTGGGATTCGCCTCGCAACAACCGATGCAGGGAGAACCAGCCTGCACGCACCAGCTGCGACGATTGTTCCACATCGTGATGCCGCACGTGGACTTCGTCTGCGGACCGCGGCAGCCGAGCGGGTAGAGGCAGTAACCCTTTGCCTCTTCCTCGGAGCCGAACTTGTAGACAAACTCGCCGTTCTCGAAGTGACCGCGGCGCTCGCAGTTGTCGTGGATGGTCTGGCCGAAGATGCCCTCGGGCTTGTTGTCGCTCGTGAGCTTGAGCTGCTTGCTGTCGAGCATGATCACGTCGACGAGCACGGAAACGAGCCATTCAGGGTTCGCCGGGCAGCCGGGGATGTTCACGACGGGAACCTCGATGCCGGACTTCTTCAGGAACTGCTCAACGCCGAGCGCATCGGAGGAGTTCGGGTGAGCGCCCAACCAGCCGCCGTTCACGGCGCAAGAGCCGAGCGCGACAACCGTCTTCGCGTTCTTGGCAGCCTCGATCAGATGCTCGGTGCCGGGCTTATCGGCGACGCGAAGCGCCTGGCCGCCCCAGCCCTCGAGCACAGCGCCCTCGTACACGAGAACGTAGTTGCCAGACTCGATCGTCTGCTCCTTGGCTTCCTCCATCGACCAACCGGCCGCCGCAGAAAGCGTCTCGGAATAGTTGAGTGACAGAAGTTCGAGCACGACCTCTGCCGGATCGGGAGTCTCAACCTGAGCGAAGGACTCCGTGCAGCCTGTGCACGACGCGCCTTCGATCCAGATGACAGGATACAGGTTTCCCTTAGTTGCACCGATAACGGAGTTTTCCAATGCAGAAGCAACGCGCGGAGCCGCGAGCTCGGAAAGTCCTGCTGCGACCGCGATCGTACCGCAAAGCTTCATGAAGCTGCGTCGCGTAACCCCCCGCGCTTCGAGCATGTCGGAGAACTCAGAAGCAGTAGCTTCGTTTACCATGTGCACACCTCCTCTTTTTTCTCTCTCAAAAATCGATTGCGGAGTGCCCGCGCATACCGATCCATGCATGCGCGAACGTTCCTTGTATAAAACCTAGCCATTGTATGCATTTATTGTTGCGGAATAAACGCAAAGGGATGAAAAAATAGGTGCTTGTACCGAAAATGTTACGCCTATTTCGCTATGTAACACCAATTATGCCTGCTCAAGCATTGTATTGCGTATTGAATGATTAACCGAGAATCAGCAAACGAAATAAACACAGCCCAAAGATTGCGCAACGGGAAGACGCCCCATTCAAAGACTTTTTCGGGGAATATCGCCCCCTATCGAATGCGACCGCTACAATGTTCGCGCACGTGAAAACCGCTTCCAAGGAGTTTCCCACCTATGAAATCGCCCGACAACGCCATCGCATTCCTCGGCCCAATCGGCACCTACTCTCACGAGGCGACGCTTGCCTTCGCAAAGCGCCTCGGCATCGAGAGCCCCGACTTTATCGAGTGCACCTCCTTCGACGAGGTATTCGATTGCGTCGACCGCGGCCGCTGCGAGTTCGGTGTTGTCGCGAAGGAGAACTCCATCGAGGGGCCGGTTACCGCCACGCTCGACGGTTTCGCGCTGAAAAGCGCCTCCGTTATCTTGGGGGAAGAAGTCGTCGATATCCACCACTGCCTCGTCGTGAACCCCGACGCCAAGCTCGAGGACATCACCACCGTGGCGTCTCATGCGCAGGGGCTCGCCCAATGTCGCCGCTTCATGTCGGAGAAGCTCCCCAGCCGCACGACCGTGACCACATCGTCCACCGCCGAGAGCGCGCGCCTCGCGGCAGCTGATATCCATACGGCGGGCATCGCGAACGCCTTCGCCGCGGAAATCCACGGCGCGAAGGTTTACGCCCACGACATCGAGGACCACTTCGGCAACCAGACGGTCTTCGCGCTCATCGGTCGACAAGGGCATACGCCCGTGTTCACGGGGACAAAATTCAAGACGTCGGTCGCGCTTTTCCTGAACATGGACCGCGCGGGCACGCTAAACATGATCTTGTCCGAATTCGCCTATGCGGGCGTCAACCTGTCGCTCATCCAGTCGCGCCCGACCAAACAGGCTCTCGGCGACTACATGTTCTTTATCGAGTTCGAGGGCAACGCCAACGAGCCCAACATCCAGACCGCGCTGAACTGCCTGCGTCTGAAGCTGCGCGAAGTGAAGGTGCTCGGAAGCTACCCCATCGGGTAGTAAGCAGGCGTTCTTTCCCGATTTCCGCCTATCGTGGACAAATAATGGCGATATGTGAGTCGGTATAGCTCCCCGAACGCTTTCCCTAATTGCTTTGCCTGAGAAAGCCCAGGTCGTAAATTGACGGGTATGCAAGATGGACGACGCTTCACGTGGGCTGACTCACATATCGACCAGTTTTGTCCACGGCGAGCCGTTTTTCAAGAAAAAGGCCATGTGGGCTGTGGCGGGGGCTACAGCGCCGAAGGACGCGGGTACGGTACGCAGCTCACAGCGCTCTGCCAGCAAGCTGTGGCACCTGAGAACTAGAGCGCCACAATTCCCAAGTGCTCGAGAAGAATCTTGCAGCCTATCAAGATGAGAACGATGCCGCCCGCGATTGTCGCACCCTTCTCGTAGCGCGCACCGAAAACATGTCCCACGGCGACGCCCACCACGGAGAGGACGAACGTCGTCACGCCGATGACCGCTATCGCGACTACGATGTTCACGCCCAAAAACGCGAAGGTGATGCCCACAGCAAGCGCGTCGATGCTCGTCGCAATGGCCAGCATGAGCAGCTCTTTTAAGTCGAGCCTCGTATCCTTTGGCTCGCCCGCTTCCTCCTCGTCGCCTTCACGAAAGGCGTCGAAGAGCATCTTCCCGCCGATAAGCGCAAGCAGGATGAAAGCAATCCAGTGATCGATCGGCGTAATGAAATCGGCGAGCTGCGTGCCGAGCGTCCAGCCGATAAGGGGCATAAGCGCCTGAAAGCCTCCGAAGAAAAGCCCAATCACGAGCGCCTGCCCCATGTTGAGGCGTTTCATTCCCAGCCCTTTGCAGATGGAAACAGCGAAGGCGTCCATCGACAGCCCAACGCCGATCAAGAACAGCTCGACGAAGCCCACAGCCTCATTCCTCCCGTCTTAGCGCCCCCCCGACTAGGCGCGCGCAATGCCGTCTTCGACGACGAAAAAACCTTCTCGTTCGAGATCAGCCACAATCGATGCGAACAGATCATCGTCGACGCCTTCGCGCCCGTGGTCGCGCTCGAAGCTGTTGAGAAGCGAATGGGCCTCCTCAAGCGAAATCGCCCCCTCGGCCGCAAGCACGATGCGCACCACTTCCGCTCGCTTCTGACGACGCGACCCCTCGAACGCGCTTTGCCGCGTGTAGTGCGCACTGCGACGGGAGGCGTTGCCGAAGGTGGCCTTCAAATGCGCGCCGTAATCGAGTAGCGCGTAATACCACGACCGGGGGTTATCCGCAGGGCATGTCGCGCGGACAAGGGGCTCGAGCTGCTTGTCCCGAATGGCTTCTCCATCAGGGAAAAGCTCATGCAGAAACACGGTGCGGACGTTGGTCTCCAGATACATCGCGGGGCGGTTGTGCGCGAACGCGACAACGCCTGCCGCCGTTGCAGGACCGATGCCTGGAAGAGCCTTAAGCTCGTCGACCGTTTCGGGCAGCTTCCCCCCGAAATCTTGCGAGCAGATCTCGCATGCGCGCTTGAGAGCGAGTGCGCGACGGTTGTAGCCAAGCCCCTGCCATTCGCCCACGATGTCCGACGTGCTCGCGCTCGCCAGGGCATCGGGCGTGGGGAACTTCGCCAAGAAGCGCTCCCAGCGGCCGAGGACGCGCTTCACCTGCGTTTGCTGGAGCATCACCTCGGAGACCAGCACCGCATAGGCGTCGTCGATATTCCGCCAGGGCAGATCGCGGTAGAACCGCGCACCCTCGCGGCTCACCAAAGCAACGAACGCCTCCAGGGAGGGGGCGTCCGCAGGCCACGCGCAGAAAGGCAGCTCCATGCTAGTTGGATGCCTTCCCATGACAGGATTCAGTCAGGGCGAGGTTGATGCGGCCCGCGCAGGCGTCGCAGCCGCCTTCGCAATCGCCGAGCGCCTCGCGCACTTTCGGATGCTCGCCGCCCATCTCAAAGAGGTCCTTCAGCGTGATGGACCCCAGGTAGTCGCTTAAAATGCGATCAGCACCGCGCCAGACTTTGTTGTAAGCGCAGGTGTCACTTTGGCCGCACGGCGCGCTTCCTGTGCCACATTCAGAGACGCTTACCGGCCCCTGCACAGCCTCGACCACATCGCGAACGGTCACAGTAGCAGGGTCGCACCCAAGGCGCAGACCGCCGCGGGCACCGCGCGTCGTGTTGACGAAGCCGCACTTCGTGAGGTCATGCTGGATGCTGCGCGCAAACGCATAGGGAATTCCCTCGCGCTCGGCAAGCTCCGCAACGGACATACGCTCATCGCCATTACGGTATGCGGCGCGCAGGATTCTGCACGCATAGTCGCAGCGTCGTGTGATATCCATCGATGAGCACTCCCCCTATTGGCCCGAAAGTAGGTCTTCGATATTTTCCAAGTCAGAGCGGAAATCACGCACTACCTGATCTTCCAGCTCGCGGTACTCCTTGGAATCGAGCGGCTGGTAGGCGGCAAGCTTATCGAAGAGGTTGTCACGGGTGACCGGAACGTAGCGGCGAGCGAAGAGGCTTTCCTTGTAGGCCTCCTCGATAGCCTCGCGCGCTGCCATGTAGATGTCGAAACGGGGCATGTTCACCGAATAACGCACCAGGTCGGCAACTCGAATGCTGCGAATCGAAGGGTGATCGCGGGCGATCTCCATCCAGATTTCGACGCGCTCCTCAGCCGTCGGGCATTCGATGTCGATAAGCGACAGCGGCTCAAGAAGCTCCAGGAAGAACGGATCGATATCGGCGTTCTTCGAAGCCGAGGCCAAGACGTAGACGTCAGGGTTGTCCACCGCCGAGCGAATAAGCTCGATTGCCTCGCGGGCGCCGCGCGAGAGCGAGGCATACACGAAACCTTCGAAGTCGTCGCCCCCGTCCGCCTGGGGAGCACTCCACAAATCGATGTCCTCGAGCACGAGAACGCCGCGCCCCGAGAAGACGCTGTCCGCGCGCACCGCCCGCGTCGCGTTGCCCGAAGGCCCCATCACGCAAAGAATCGGCATGCCCGAGAGGTTCTCCTCCATGCGCATGCGCATCGCCGGGAGCTTAAGCTCCCCGATCGTCGCCTGCACGAAACGACCAGCATCCTCGCGCGCCGGCGAGCGGAACACGAAGGTGTCGGTCACTGGAAGGCGGTCAAGCCCATGGCGTGCGTTCAGCATGGTGACGAGCGACTTAAAGTCAGGGTCGTCCTGCATGCCGATGCCGAAATCGCGCATCGTGGCAACTGCCGCGTCATATCCCGCAAGGTCGTCGTAGGTGAGCTTTTCCTTTTGATCGCCCGGGGACTTGACTCCGGCGTCGACCGCAAGCTTCGAAAGCACAGTCATGCCATCGCGCTCCGCACGATCGGATGCGCGGGAGACATCACCGTCAGAAGAGGATTCCCCTTCCGCCTCGGCCTTGCCCTTCCCTGTCAAAAGAGACGACAGGTCCCCCGACGGGAAATCGCCGAGGGGTTCCACTTTGAACAGCTTGGCATCAAACCCGAGGAGATCCCTCGAGATCGCCTCCGCCACATCTTGAAGATCTCCCCTGGAAAGCCCGAACTCCTCGAGCTTGTCGAGGGCGAGCTGCTGAAGCCGCTCCGAGCACTCCGAGGACTCCCCCGCGCTCAGGAACGGGTCGAGCTTGCCGAAAATGTACTCAGCGAGAGAGCGCTCCTTAAGATCACACGCCAAATCCCACGCCTTCTTCAGCGCATCAACAGCCTCGGGGCTCGGATCGCCGGCAGCTCCCGCTGCCTTTTCGAAGGCGGTCAAATACAGATGCATGCCGAGCACGGCGTCGCCTTGCGCGCACGCGTCCTTGGCGCGAAGCAGATAATCGACATCGCTTCCGTCAGCACCTTCACCACAGCTTTGCTTGTCAGCGTTCTCCAGCATGGACCCACCTCCATTCGTAAAAAGCGGATGCGCACACGCATCGCATTCTCTATGTTTAACCTCTTATATTAAACTACGGGAGGCGAATCTGGCCCCAAGTGACGGTATTCCCACGATTCTTTACACGGACGAAAGAAAACGGGAAGAAAGCTCCGCGACATGCCAGGGAAGCTACCACTCCGCGATGCGCCAACCTTCGCTTTTCGCCGTTCTCGCAAGGGGACGATCGGGAGTCACGGCAACAGGATTTCTCGCAGCCCCGAGAAGCGTGCGGTCCGAATGGTGATCGCCATAAGCGGCATCGAGAACCCAGCGGCCCGCGCCGAAGCGCTCATCGGCGAACTCGCGCAGGCGCACGATCTTCTGGTCGCCTTCCACGGGAAGCCCCTCGACCTCGCAGGTGTAGGTGCCGTCCTTTGCCGCACGCATGCGCGTCGATATCTGAAAGTCAATCGGATGGAACTCCATCGCGCGGGAGACGATGGGTTCGAAGGTCGCCGACACGAGTATGACAACGCGGCCCTGCTCCTTTTGGCTTAGCAGTTCCGCCGTGGCCCGCTCGCGGAACAGCAACGCCACGTCCGAGTCGTAGAAATCCCGCAGGAACGCATCGACGTGCGAGACCGGCTTGCCCGCGAATGCGCGGAAGACGAGCCCGCGTACCCAGCTCTCGTTCTGGGGGAGGCGCAGCTTGTAAGCAATCCCCCACAACATGATGCGCGCAAGGACGCTTTTTTCCAGCATGCCGAGCTTCATGAGCCGACGGACTAAAAGCACCGGCGAGTTACCCGAGATGCAGGTCCCATCGAAATCGAATGCAGCGATATGGACTAACCCGTCTTCCTGTACGAAGGGCGACGGGTCGTCAGATGAGTCGGCAGGCGATGTGACCGAACCGTCGGCCTCCGACAAAACTTGAGAATTATCAGCGCTTTCTTCCACGAACACTCCACTGAGAATCTAGTAGCGAGCAAACAAGGGCGCCCTAGGAGGCGCCCTTGCAAAGCATACCTACTCTTCGCCCTCGTCGAACTGCGAATTGTACAGTTCCGCATAAAAGCCACCGCAAGCGAGCAGCTCGTCATGAGTGCCCTGCTCGACGATATCGCCGTGCTGCATGACCAAGATCAAGTCCGCCGAGCGGATCGTCGAGAGGCGATGCGCGATCACGAACGACGTACGGCCCTCCATAAGGTTATCCATGGCCCGTTGGATGCGCTCCTCCGTGCGCGTGTCGACCGAGCTCGTCGCCTCATCGAGAATGAGCATGCGCCGGTTCGCCAAGATCGCACGCGCAATCGTGAGAAGCTGGCGCTGGCCTTGGCTTATGTTGGTCGCGTCCTCGTTGATCACGAAATCGTAGCCGCCGGGCAAGGTGGTAATGAAGTGGTGCGCGCAGCCCGCGCGCGCCGCAGCCTCCACCTCCTCGTCGGTCGCGTCGAGCTTGCCATAGCGGATGTTCTCGCGAATCGTGCCGCTGAACAGCCACGTGTCCTGCAGCACCATCCCGAACATCGAGCGGACGTCGGAGCGCGAGAAGTCGCGCGCATCGACGCCGCCGATACGGATTGCGCCTCCGTCGACGTCGTAGAAGCGCATGAGCAGCTTCACCATGGTCGTCTTGCCAGCACCCGTCGGACCCACGATGGCGACCGTCTGGCCCTCGGAGACCTTCGCCGAGAAGTCGTTGATGACAGGCTTGTCGGGCGAGTACCCGAAGCGCACATGGTCGAACTCCACGTTGCACGGGACCTGCGAGGTTTGCGCCTTCGGCTCCTCGGGTGCAACCTCCTCCTCTTCCAAGAAGGCGAAAATGCGCTCGGCTGCGGCCGCCATCTGCTGGAGCACGTTGCTCACCTGGGTCAACTGAGTGATCGGCTGCGTGAAGTTCTTCACGTACTGGATGAACGCCTGGATATCGCCCACCGTGATGGCGCCTTGCACCGCGAACACGCTGCCCGCGAGCGCCACTGCTACGTAGCCGAGGTTGCCGACGAAGTTCATGACCGGCTGCATGAGGCCCGAGAGGAACTGCGATTTCCACGCGCTCTCGTAGAGCTTGTCGTTCGTCTCCTCGAAGCGCTCCTCGCACGCCTGTTCCTGGTTGAACGCGCGCACGATCGCATGGCCGGAGAACGTCTCCTCGACTTGCCCGTTGATTTCCCCGAGCTTATCCTGCTGAGCGCGAAAGTGCTTCTGCGAGAGCTTCACCACAAGCATGATGAGCACAAGCGAGACCGGGAGCATGACAAGCGTGATCCCCGTCATCACCAGGTTGATCGAGACCATCATCGCGACGACGCCGATGAGCGTGGTGACCGACGTGATCATCTGCGTGACGCCCTGGTTCAGGCTCTGCCCTAGGGTATCGACGTCGTTGGTGATGCGCGAGAGCGTGTCACCGATCGAGTTGCGCTCGAAGTAACCGACGGGAACGCGGTCGATCTTCTCGGCGATGGCGCGGCGAAGCCCATAGCAGGTGCGCTGCGACACGCTCGACATCATCCATCCCTGCAGGAAGCTGCAAGCCGCGCTGACAAGGTAAAGAGCGAGCGTCGCGCCGATGATGCCCGCGATGGCGTCGAAGTTGATGCCGCCCGTGCCGCCGATTTTCGCGACGATGCCGTTGAACAGCTCGGTCGTCGCCTGCGAGAGCACCTTCGGACCCACGATGCTGAAGGCCGCAGAGAAGATGGCGAACACGATGGCAACGGCAAGCGAAACCTTGAATTGGCCCATGAAACGCACGAGCTTCGCGATGGTTCCCTTGAAGTCCTTCGCCTTCTCGCCGGGCATCATCCGCGCGCCCGGTCCGTGCGGAGGACGGCGCCGCTGCGTCACTTTCCTCAAATCCTGAGCGTTCTCGCTCATCGCGCACCACCTCCCGCAAGCTCCTCTTCCGATAACTGGGACATGGCGATTTCGCGATACTCCTCGCAGCTGCCCATCAACTCCGCGTGCGTGCCCTTGCCGACGACGCGCCCCTCGTCGAGCACGACGATCTGGTCGGCAGAGAGGACGGTCGAGATGCGCTGGGCGACGATGATCACGGTCTTGCCGCCCAAGCGGGCACCAAGCTCATGGCGAAGCGCGGCGTCGGTCTTGTAGTCGAGCGCGCTGAAGCTGTCGTCGAAGAGGAAGACGCGCGCGTCGGTCGCAAGCGCACGCGCGATAGCGAGGCGCTGCCGTTGGCCGCCAGAGACGTTCGTGCCGCCCTGGGCAATGGGACCTTCAAACCCTTCGGGCTTCTCGCCGATGAACTCGCTTGCCTGGGCGATGTCGGCCGCGCGGCGAATCCGCTCATCGTCGGCGCCTTCTGCCCCGTAGGCAATATTGCTCGAAATCGTGCCGCTGAACAAAAACGCCTTCTGGGGAACGTAGCCGAGCTGCCTGCGCAACGCGTGCTGGCTCACATCGCGAACGTCGACGCCGTCGATGGTGACGCTTCCCTGGCTGACGTCGTAGAACCGAAGCACCAGCTTCACGATGGTCGATTTCCCGCTGCCCGTGCTGCCGATGATGGCTGTGGTCTTTCCGGGCTTGCACGTGAAATCGACGTGGTCGAGGACGTTCTCGGCGGAATCGGAATAGCGAAAGCACACGTCGTGGAATGCGACCTCGGCACCGGGCACACAAGAGGCCGAAAGCTCAGCATCCTTGGAATCGGTAGGGGCGGGATCGCAGATCGAGGGCTCGCATTCGAGCACTTCCTCGATACGCTGGGCTGCGACATCGGCGCGTGGGAGCATGATCGAGAGCATGCCGATCATGAGGAATCCCATGATGATGACCATCGAGTAGGTGATGAACGCGATGAGGTCGCCTGTCTGGAGCGTGCCCGCGTCGATTGCATGGCCGCCGAACCACACGATGCCAACCGACACGAGATTCATGATGAGCATCATGAGCGGCATCATGAACGTCATGACGCGGTTCGTGAAAAGCTGCGTTTTCATCAGGCGCGTGCTCGCCTCGTCGAAGCGCTCCTCCTCATGCTGCTCGCGGTTGAACGCCCTCACGACCGAAAGGCCCATGAGCATCTCGCGCGATACGAGGTTCACGCGGTCGATCAGCTTCTGCATGATCTTGAACTTCGGCATGGCGACCTTGATGAGCACCGCGAGGATGAGCGCGATTGCGAGCACGGCGACGATGACGATCCAACCCATCGAGAGGTTGGTGCGCGCGATCATGATGACGCCGCCTATTGCGAGGATGGGCGCATAGAGAACCATGCGCAGCATCATCACGGTAACCATTTGCACCTGCTGGACATCGTTGGTCCCGCGCGTGATCAGCGACGCCGCGCTAAACGATTGAATCTCGGCGTCGGAGAAGGTGACGACCTTGTCGAAAAGCCGCCCGCGCAGCGATCGTCCCACCTTTGCCGCGGTTCGCGACGCGAGGAAGCCGATTGCGATTGCCACGACCATGCCAAGCGCGGAGAGCATGAGCATCTTGGCGCCCGTGAAGTAGAGATAGTCCATCTGCATGGCGTCCATGTCGACACCCAGCTGCTCGTATTCCGCCCGAGCTGCGGCGATGCCTTGCTGCGCGATAAGCGTATCCGCCATATCACCCAATGACTCACGAGACTCATCGAGCATGGACATCACGTCGTCTTTGCTCACAAGCCCGGCATCGAACGCTGCTTTCACCTGGTCAAGGTCGAGATCGGGAATCTGGTCGGCATAGTGGACGACAGAGAGCGGAAGTGCCATCGCCTCGTCAAGGTCCTCTCGCTGATCATAGCCCACCTCGGTGAGGGTATAGTCTCCGCCTGCGGTCTCGTCGTACGCCTCGGCGAAGAGCTGCTCGTCAGATTCGGGCAGCATCATCTCCACGAGGTCGTGGGTGCGTGCGGACAGCTGCGACGCGGACGCGTGCTCCACACCCGATTGCTGGATTCCCACGTCAACGATGTCGGAGGTGTACCTCGGAAGCGACAAGTCGCAAAAAGCCTGCACGGCCAGAAGCGCAACGATAAGCAGTACCGCGATTTTATGATGAGCAAGGTTTTTGGCTATTCGCATCGCTCGCCGCCTTCCCCCGAACCGCTTCCTGCGAAAGCCTCTTGCGAAGGCTCCTTCCGCATGGAATCGCCCTTAAGCTCGCGAGGCCCCTCGACATAGGCGCTCCAAGGGTGGGTGCTCTCGAAGTCGGACAAGCGCTCGGCGATGCGAGCGAACTCACGCGCATCGTCTGCCCCGAGGAACTCGAGAAGGTCCTCGAGGCGGCGATCGTGCATACGCCTGTTCATCTGCTCGTATTTCCAGCCGAGCTCCGTCAGCCGCACCGTGACGCCGCGGCTGTCGCCCTCGTCGCGATGCCTTGTGATGAAGCCCTTCTCCTCAAGCGACCTCAATGCCTGCGACGTCGCACTCGGAGTGTTGTGGCCACGCTTGGCGATATCGCCCGACCGGACGCGCTTTCCGTCAGACATAAGCTGCGAAATCGACATCAAAACGAAGCCCTCGGCCGGTGTGATGCCCTCAGGCAAAGGCCGGTGCGATCGGCTTTTGCGCACGCGCCTCGTGGCCTCAAAGAGCCGCTGCTTCAATTCCTCAATGGATTGTTCCACGCAGCAAACCCCTTTCTTCCTCATCTTTTCCATCCTAAATATTTTAGCTGCGAAAATATACCACAGCTAAAACACTCTGCAAGGAATAAATGGTTCAATGCATCTTTTCATCAAACATGTGCTACCCTTCCGAAACAACCATCAAGGAGAGAGCCATGTCGAAGCAAAAGGAAACGAAAACGAACGCCATGAGGGAAATCGAGGCCGCAGGAGTGCCTTTCGAGAGCCATCTTTTCCCATGCGAGAAGGCACTTTCAGGCGTCGAGGTGGCGAAACTCCTCCAGCAGGACCCAGATCAAACCTTCAAGACGCTTGTCACCGTCGCGAGATCGGGCGAGCACTACGTGTTCATGGTGCCCGTCGCCGAAGAGCTCGACCTGAAGAAGGCGGCAGCGGCTGTCGGCGAGAAGGCCGTGAGTATGCTAAAGTCGAAGGAGCTCTTGCCTCTGACCGGCTACGTGCACGGAGGATGCTCCCCTGTCGGGATGAAAAAGCTGTTCACGACCACCATCGACGAAACGGCACAACTCTTCGACACAATCATGTTCTCGGGCGGACGCATCGGGTGCCAGGTCGAACTTGCCCCGAGCGACCTCGAGAAGGTCATCCCGCTTCACTACGCCGACATCACAGTAAGCTAGCTGCATCGCGCTGGCAAAACCCGTAGCAAACGAAGAGAGCCTGCCCGCGCATCGACCGAACTGCGCAGGCAGGCTCTCTTTTTCTTACCAGTGCGACACCACGACGTCGCCCGCAGAGCAAAGCCCGTGCAACTCGGCAGCTTTGCTCGTCGGAAGGTTCACACACCCATGCGACCCCGCGCCGTCCCGATATCGCGTTCCGCCGAACGCGTATTGCCAGCTGGCATCATGCAGGCCGATCAAATTCCCGACAAATGGCATCCAGTAGGTGACGGGCGTCTTGTACTTCGATCCGTCATCGTTGGTACCCTCGAGCGTCGATCCTCCCGAATTTGAGTTGATGACGTACACGCCCGTGGGAGTAAGACTTCCCGAACCGCCGCGCGGCTTGCCGCTCACGATGTCAGATTCCCAGATAACCTCGCCGCTCTCATCGAAGAGGCACGCATGTTGCGCCGACAGGTCAATATCGATGTAGCGAGCGCCCCAATCGCGACCGCCGACCCCGTTCCACGCGTTCGCGGTCTGGCTGCAAGGCAAGTCAGCCTCGCCCGTCTGGTCAGCCTCGATCGCCGCCTTCGCCCAATCGAAGAGCGCGTCGCGGTCGACCTTCCAGCCATACGAACCGCCCGACACGCTGAACTGTGCGCCGTCCGCGCGCGTGTAGGAGCGCGTGGAACCGACCGTCGTGTAAGCCGAGGCGACCTCGTCCGCCCAGACGCCGAGCGCGTCCTCGTTCAACGACACCGAGCAATCCTCCCCAATCGAGATGCAGGGACCGATAACCGACGCGTCGAACACGAGGGCGCTCTTCCCCGCCATCATGAGCTGCACGTTGGCGAGGATCATGCTGTTCGCCTGCGACGTCGCATCGATCACGCGCTGGTCATCCGAGAAGATCGTCGGCTGCGAGAGCGCGCGCTCGTCGAGCACGACCTCGCTCTCGAGCGTGGCGACGGCCCGCTCCACGTCCTGCATCACCACGTCGGTGTTGATCTGCGTGCCGTACTTCTCCTTCACGATCTTGAACATCTTCGCGTCCTCATCGAACGCCACCGTGGCGTTCACGGGAGCTTCCGTGTTCTCATTCACCGCATCGATCGCCTGATGGAGCTTGTCGGCAACGCCGGACTTGTCGAGGGTAGCGACAAGGCTTTCGGTCTCATCGTGCTCACGGAACACCTCGACCGGCCAGGCCCATTCGTTCGCCTGCGCGAACATATCGCTCACGATCTGCTCCGCATTGAACCGCACGCCCGCTTCATCAGCAGAAAGCGTCACATCCAAGCCGTCGCCATGAACGCGCAACGAGTACTTGTTGATTCCCTGCTCGAGGACCGATGCGACCTCGTCGGGCGTTTGGAAGGAAATGTCGGAAGAGCCGATCGTCGCCTTCGGCCAGAAATGGCCTGAGAAGACGGCAACCCCCACAAGGTAGACGACGAGCAGGACCCCGAAGACGACACCGAGAACGATTCCCGCAATGCGGGCAGCGCGAGGCTTGCTGCCGAGAGTCGGCGCATCGGAGATTTCGGGGGCAAACCCGTTGCCGTTATGCGGCGCTGGGACGCCAGATGTCTTCATGCCCGCAGGAACCACAGGGGGAATCGCCTGAGTCTTCCCGTGCGAAGGCGCAACGCGAGGCGGCTCATTGGGAGCCTTTTTGGCGTGTGCTGCATGTTTTCCGTGGGAAGGAGCGGGTTGCTCGTTACGTTTGGTCATTCCTGATTCATCCGGTTCAGCTTGCTTCTTATATCCGGCTCATTGTAGCAAGAGAACCCGCCTTGGCAGGACACGTTCTGGCACGTTGCACGAATACTTGACGCACGGCCCAAAAGTGAGCGGAAAGCCAGGCTTGTCGTCCTAATCAAAGCCGCGGAAATAAAACAGGCAGACCCGTTTTCGGGCCTGCCTGGCATGTTGTGGTGGAGGCGCGGAGAATCGAACTCCGGTCCATACTATATTATCGCTGAGGCTCTACAAGCTTATTTCGCGTTCGGATTCAAGGCCGTCTCGGTCCGCGAACTAACGTTGCCGACCCGGATCGGTTCGATCTTTACCAAAGCCATACCGATTACGTGCTTTGATGCAGTCCCCTAAAATGACGTCGCACCCGAGTCGGGGACAACCCGGGATTGACGTGCCAGGTGCTGATTAAGCAGCCATGGCGAGCGCAGGAGCGCTCTGATAGTTCTTCTTGCCAATTAACTTGACGTTACCCCTGTTTTACGTGGCGAGGAGACCACGACCTGCTCCTCAGTTCAAACATACCATGTCGAAACCAGTCGCCCCCGAATTCGTCGGCGCCAATCGCCGACGGGCGGGAACTCATGCGTTCCACCTTGTCAAAGTGCGCAAGACGTGCTCTTGCAGAAGACATATTGTAGCCGAGCGGCCTACTCTGTCAAGTCAGCGCCGAAAAGGCTATTTCTTCTTCGTCGGAAGGATGTCCGAGAAATCGAGTGCCTCTTTGATTTCGGAGAGCGCGTCTTTCAAGTCGACCGCAATCGCGACGCCATCGCGATAGATGTCGTTCATGTCGCTCGTCGCCTCGGCAACGCCTTCTCGGGTGATGCCCAAATCATAGGGGTTGTCCTCATCGGATTCCCCCTTCGCGGCTTCCTCGTCGTCATCGTAGTAGTACTCGATCTCGTTGCCATCCTCGTCAAGCAGGATAAACCCGATCTCGTTGTCGTCCTCGTCGACGATATAGGCCTCGATGTCGTCCTCGGAATACTCAATCTCGACGGTTTCGTACTTTTCGGCCTCTTCGGTCTCTTCTTCTACCACGTTTTCCGAATCAGCAAGCTCGTCTTCGCACTCGGCTTCCTCGACGCCTTCAGAGTCGACGACTTCCCCCGCCCCCTCGGACAGCACCTCGCAAATTTCTTCCTGCGTCTCCTCCGATGGCGAATCAGCCTCGTCAGCTGCGGTTTCGATCCGATTCTCGCTCATGGCAGTGACCCTTTCTAACGAGAGCGCGCCTTCAGCGCTCGATCGATTTCCCGTTTGGTGTCGCGCTCTTTCATGCTCGCGCGCTTGTCGTAGAGCTTCTTGCCGCGGCAAATCGCAAGCTCAACCTTGACCAGCCCGTTTTCCTTGAAGTACATCTTCAGGGGAACGAGCGCCATGCCCTTTTCGCGCGTCGCCTCCGCAAGGTAGCGGATCTGCTTTTTATGGAGCAGGAGCTTTCGCTTGCGATCGGGGTCGGGATTGTTAATGTTGCCGTGGGAAAACGGCGTGATGTGCACATTGTGCATCCATACTTCCCCGTTGCGCACAAGTGCGAAACAGTCGGTCAACTGGCAGTTGTTCTCGCGCAGCGACCGCACTTCCGTTCCCGAAAGCTCGACCCCCGCCTCAAACGTCTCCACGACCTCATAGTCGTGGAACGCACGGCGATTCTTCGCGATTGTCTTCTCTTCACGTTTCATGGGGCGACGTTACCTCACGTTCAAGCGCCTCGACGCTTTATGCTCAATCGCCGAGGCGCTTCGTTCATTCCTTCACAGCCTGCGCGGCCGTGGCCAAAACTTCCATATCATCAGCGCATATGCGCCTTGCTTCATGCGCCCATGATACACCATGCCCGCAGGTTATACGCGAACCTTTACGACGACCTTCTTCACGTGGACAGGCGCGTCCTCCGCGATGCAGCCCGGCTTGTGCGCGTCCTCAGGAGGGAGCACCGCAATCTCGCCCGCATGAAGCACAACTGATGTTGCCGACATCGGAGACTCGAACAGCGCGTAATCGTCAGCTTCATCATATTCCTTAGCGCAAGCAAGCCCTTCGACGGGAGCCACTTCGACGCGTTCGATTCCGGAGGCAACGCACTGCACGTCGTAGTAGAGCTTGTGGGCCTCGAGCTTCTTCGCCTCCGCGGGGACAGTGTCGTACTCCATGACGTTTGCGAACACGTCTTCCCCATCGATGTCATGGCGTCCACAGGAAAGTGCGCCAAGGTCGTTTTCGCGCAGGAAAGCATAGGCCTTCTTCAGGCGTTCGGTCAGGTAATCGTGCGCTTCGGCGTTTTCAATGGAAGCTACGAGCATGGTATCAAGTCCCTTCGATGCGATTCGTTTGAACGTCACGAAATTGTAGCAGAGCAGCACACGGCAGCAGGGCACGGATTCGCATCGACCCATCTTGTCCATTGCAGTAACTAGTTTATACTGAATTCAGGTGAAAATATCGGCATGCAATCAAAGGAGTTCTGCTATGGAGCACACGCCGGAACCTTCGACCATCGTCTTCCCCGGCACCGATGACCCAGCCTCACCTTGGCGGCTCTACAACCACCTCATCGCGGGCATCCCCGAGGACATCTTCGTGCGCGATTACTGTCTCGGGCTCAACTGGTCTTACGTTGAGGCAGATTGCGGATGCGGCGTCGCCTTCACCGCACGCAACGGCGGAAAGCGCACGTACAAGGGCGATCTGCGCGGGAAGTCGCTGCGTGAGGTGGCCGAGCTGTCGAAATCATGGTGCTTCGAGGAGGCCACGCTTGGCATCGCGGCCCTGAACGCCTGGTATGCTCGCCGCGAGCTGCTCGACCCTCTGGGCGCGACATACGACACCGAGGAGGAGGAAGACAAGGGAAAGCGCGGCGGCACGTCGTCGAAAGACGCATTCGAGACGTATCGCCCTCGCATCGAGCAAGCGGGCGGCGACGCCCACGTCGTCGTTGTCGGGCATTTCCCCCACGTCGAGAACATCGCGGAATACGCCAAGCTCACCGTGCTCGAGCGTTCCTGCCGCGATGAGTGGGATACCCCCGATCCAGCCTGCGAATACGTTATGCCGACCGCGGATTACGCCTTCATCACCGGCGTCACGCTCATCAACAAGACCGCGCCGCGCCTTCTGACCCTCGCCAAGGACGCTACCGTCTGCATGGTGGGTCCCAGCGTGATCATGACGCCGTACCTTTTCGAGTGGGGCGTCGAATCGCTTTCGGGCAGCGTCGTGGCCGATCCGGAAGCCGTGAAGTTCGCCTGCAAGAACGCTGCCGGCAAGCTGTTCGGCAAAGCGCTTCAGATGACCACCATCAACGCGCAGTAGAGGCGAGCAGAACTGGTCGTGTACGAAATCGACGATAAGTTTTGAAGGCTTTGTGAAATACGTCGAATTCAATGTTGAATAATCCCCAATCTTCTTAAGTTTGGGGATTATATTTTGGCGGAAACCCTGATAATCCGCTCATTTGACGAGTTCTCCACAACTTATCGTCATTCTTGTACAGTTTGGGTCCTAACCAGTAATCGCCCCACCCGCGAAAACGAAACCTACACGCTATCCTCCACATCCATCAGCATAAGGTTCGTGTTGTCGCGCATCCGTTTCGCCTCGCCACGGGTTAGCTCGCCTTCTTCGTAGCGCGACTGAATCTGCTCGAGCTCAAGCAGGTAGCCAAGCCGTTTCACGTCCTCCGCCTTGTCGGACGCACGCATGATGACCGTCGCCGAAGGGGCTGCAAGCTCGGCGGCGAGCATGGCAACTGTGCGCTGATATTCGATGAGAAGCTTGCTCACATACTCGCTCGGGACGTTGCAGTCGGAATCAGCGAGCATGTCGTTCAGACGTCCAATCACGCACTCGCCTGCCTTCTGCTGAATCTTGCGCATCTCTGCCGCCTGATCGGCAGCCGTTATCGGGGACGACGACATATGCGAAACGTAGCGCAAGACAACGCCCTTCGCGCGCCTCAAAAATGTGCGCAACACAAGATAGATGTTTTGGATGGACCAACGTCCCGAGCTATGTTTCCTTAGCTCCTCGATATGCTTCAAACGCTTCAGGTACTTAAGCGCAATCTCGCTGTCGATATCGTCTCGTTCAGCGAGCTTCTTGACACACTCCCGCTCCCATCCGATTGCGCGGATGCGCAAATCGGAATAGGCCTCATCCTCGTCCTCGTCGAAGCCATGCTGCTCTTTGATGCGCTCGATGCGATCGTTGTAAGAGCTGACCACGTTTCTCGTCGCGCGGCGAGTATCCGGCGTCTGCCGTGCGGTGAGCTCTTCGACGACGCTTCTGAGGATATCGATTTTCAACTCCGCCTCGCGCTCGCGGGCCGCTTCCTCGCTTTCGCTCACTTTCTTCGGCGCGATGAGGGGCACAATGAACGTCGCCACAAGCAAGGTGCATACGATAACGCCGCACCCAAGGAAGATGATCAAATCACGCTGCGGGAACCGAGCGCCATCCATGAAATACGGGATGGTGAACAGGATCGAAAGCGTGATGGTTCCCTTAGCGCCCGCAAGGGTCGTGATGAGGCTCTTGCGAAGGTCGAGCTTGAACTTCTCACTATGCTTCTTACCGCGTCGGCGCGTGTAGAGCCAGTCGCTCGCGCAGACCCACGCGAATCGAACAACATAGAGAAGCAACGTAAGCGCGACAACATAACCGATGAGTGTGAAGTTGCTGAAGGTGACATCATCCCACGTATGAACCATGGCCTGCGGCAACTGTGTGCCCAGAAGCACGAACACAAAGCCGTTCAAGGCGAAGGTGAGCACACGCCACACGCTCGAAGACACGATGTTCATGCGCGAGATGGAAGGTCCGATCGCATGCGGGGAGATCACGTTGATGAGGCCCGCAACGACAACGGCGATAATGCCGCTCACGTGAACGGCATCGGCAATCGAATACACCAGAAGCGGAATGAGGATTTCGAAGAGCACATGGAACGTCGTGTTCTCAACGCCAAGAGAGCGCGCCTTATTGACGAGGAACTTGCCGATATAGGCGAGAAGCGCACCGACCGCGATACCGCCGAGAAACTCAACGAAGAAATTCCCCGTCGCATTGAGAAGGGAGAACGACCCCGTCACCGCGGCGGCAATGGCGAACTGGAACGACACGATGCCGCTCGCGTCGTTTAAGAGAAGCTCGCCTTTGAGAATGCTCCCCTGTCTGTCAGGGATGTTGACCTGCTTCGAAAGTGAGGTGACGGCAACGGCATCGGTCGGACCGAGCGCGGCACCAAGGGCAAATGCAGCAGCAAGCCCGATTGACGGGATGACCGCATGCACGGCAAACCCTATCGCGAGTGTCGTTGCAACGACCAGGCCGATCGCAAGAGAAAGCACAGGACGCTTATGGTGCCAAAGCGCCGCCTTGTCGGCGGACTTCGCCTCTTCGTAGAGCAGCGGCGCAATGAATAGCACAAGGAACAGTTCCGGGTCGAGTGTAACTCGAATTTGAGAGGAGGCAAACAATGCGATGAGAAGACCCAGGCCAATCTGTATGAGCGGCGATGACACCCTCGGCACCACCTGGTCGATGATCGAGGATGCGAGAATCGCCGCAAAAATCAGCATGACGAGCGTAAGGGTCTCCACCTAGCAATGACCTCCTCAAATAGGAAACTTACATATGCACTACATCTTTTCGGGTGCGCTAACCCCCAGAAGACTCAGTGTTAGGGCGAGCACGATGCGCGAGGCGTCGCAGAGCGCCAAGCGGGCACGGCGAGTCGCTTCGTCGTCGGCGAGCACATGGCAGTTCGTATAGAACTGGTGGAACAGCGCTGCGAGATCCTGCGCGTAATGCGTCAGGCGGAACGGCGCGCGATCAGCTGCCGCCTGGGCAACCATGTCAGCGAAATCTCCCATCTTGCGCATGAGGGCAAGCTCCGATTCCTCGCACAAAGGCGAGAGGTCCACGTCGACGCCGACCGTGCGCTCGGCAAGCTCGTTAAACGTGATATCGCCCGCTTCCGCTGCAGCAAGATCGCCTTCGCAGGCAGCCTTGCGCAAGATCGAGCAGATGCGCGCGTGGGCGTACTGCACGTAATACACCGGGTTAGTGGCGTCTTTCTTCTTAGCAACCTCGATATCGAAGTCGATCGGCTGGTCGGAGGAGCGCGAAAGCATGAGATAGCGCGTCGCGTCGACGCCCACTTCCTCGATAAGCTCCTCGAATGTGACCATCTCGCCCGTGCGCTTCGACATGCGAACCGCGCTACCGTCACGGAAGAGATTCACGAGCTGGCCGAGAACCACTTCAAGCGCGCCCTCGTAACCCCATGCGGCGAGCATTGCCTGGCAACGCTTCACGTATCCGTGGTGATCTGCTCCCCAAATATCGATCAGGTGCGTAAAGCCCCTCTTGATCTTGTTGTAGTGGTACGCCACGTCGGAGAGGAAGTACGTGAACTCGCCGTTCTCCTTGATGAGGACGCGATCCTTCTCGTCACCGAAAGCGGTCGATTTAAACCAAGTCGCCCCATCTTTCTGAAAGACATAGCCCTTCGCGTCCATTGCCTCGAGTGCGTGGTCGACAGCGGACTTCCCGTCCTCGTCGGGGATATAGAGCGTACGCTCGGAGAACCAGGTATCGAACGTGGTACCGAAACCGGAGAGCACCGCCTTGTTATGCTCGAGCATCTCGACATACGAGCGCTCGCGGAACGCCACGACGCGCTCTTCCTCGGGAACATCGAGCCACTTCTCGCCATCGGCATCGAGAATCTCACGCGCGATGTCGATTACATAAGCTCCACCGTAGCAATTCTCGGGCATCGGGACATCGCGGCCACAAAGCTGCTCGTAGCGCACCGATACCGAGCGACCGAAATTATCCATCTGCGTGCCATGGTCGTTGATGTAGAACTCCTCGGACACGTCGAAGCCCGCATGGCGCAAGACGCGCGCCATCGAGTCGCCGAGCGCCGCCCAGCGCCCATGGCCGACATGCATGGGGCCCGTCGGATTTGCAGAGACATACTCAAGATTGATGCGCCCCGCATTCGCAGGAGCCTCACCACGTCCGAAATCCATGCCCTCGCGACGCGCCTCGTCGATAACGCTCGCAAGCGCAGCATTCGTAAGACGAATGTTAACGAACCCAGGGCCTGCGATCTCGGTTGAGGCGATAAGATCATTCTTCGGCAAATGAGACACGACCACTTCCGCCACATCGCGAGGCTTCATGTGCGCCGCTTTGGCTGCGCGAAGGGCGACCGTCGACGCCCAATCACCATTAGCCGCATCACGCGGACGCTCGAGCGCTGCTGCGGGGACCTCCTCCAAGGGAAGCGACCCATCTGCCACAGCGGCGCTCAAAGCCGCATCGACAACTTCTTCAACTTGCTCACGTAAAGTCATTGCACAATCTTTCAATCAGTCTTTATGCCGCTCGAAAAAACGAGGGGCTGCGAATTTCACAGTCCCTCATGATAACATCAGCCGTCGAGAAAACGGAGCTACTTCAAGGTTGCATAGATAATCGCCTTGATAGAATGCATCCTGTTCTCAGCTTCGTCGAACACCCGGGAGCGCGAGCCGCGGAAGACCTCATCGGTCACTTCCATCTCGGTGATGCCGAATCGCTCGGCAATCTCGGCCCCGATGGTCGTCTCAGTATCATGGAACGCGGGGAGGCAATGCATGAAGATGCCCGTCGGCGCCATAAGGTCAATCACGCGGTTGTTGACCTGGTAAGGGGAAAGAAGCTTAATGCGTTCTTCCCACAGTTCCGCAGGCTCGCCCATAGAAACCCAAATATCGGTGTAAACGACGTCGGCGCCCGTGCATGCCTCCTCAACACTTGAGGTCAGCGTCACCGAACCACCAGACTCGCGTGCCAAATCCATGCAGGTTGAGACGAGCTCGGCATTCGGCATGCGCTCCTCAGGACCACAGGCAACAAAGTGAAGCCCAAGCTTCGCACAGACGACCATAAGGGAATTAGCAACATTGTTCTCAGCATCGCCCATAAACACAAGCTTCTTGCCCTTGATTCCCTCGGGAAAGTTTTCCTCGAGCGTGAGCATATCGGCGATCATTTGCGTTGGATGGAACTCGTTGGTCAAGCCGTTCCAGACAGGGACGCCCGCATGAGCAGCGAGGTTCTCGACGATTTCCTGCCCGTAACCACGGTACTCGATGCCGTCGAACATGCGGCCAAGCACGCGTGCAGTGTCTTCAATCGATTCCTTTTTCCCCATCTGAGAGCTACCAGGATCGAGATAGGTTACGCCTAGCCCAAGGTCATGACCGGCGACTTCGAAAGAGCAACGAGTTCGCGTCGAAGTCTTCTCGAACAAGAGCACGATATTCTTGCCTTCGAGATAACGATGCGGCGTGCCAGCCAACTTCAAAGCCTTGAACTGTTTTGCAAGCGAGATAAGGTAGCGAATCTCGTCAGGAGTGAAATCGAGAAGCTTCAGATAGTTACGACCGCTCAAACTAATCGGCATGAGAATTCCTTTCGCTGAGAATAGGTTTCAAGAATACCCTTCTTCAAATTCATTGAACAGAAGAAGAGCGGGTAAATCCGCAAAAGGAGATTAAAACCAGAAGGCAACAGAGAATAAGAAAGCGAATGGCTAGCGGTAAGAAGAGACCAGCATCTAGAAGGAGCCGACGGCAAGGAACTGCCACCCTCCCGGGCGCAGGGAAAAGGGCCGTACCACAAAGCATAAATGAAAGAGCGGACCTCCGACTCAAGCGCAAAAGGAAAGGGGGCCGCGGCCGGGTCCCCCCGGGCC
>OBZH01000406.1_pt1 | contig 48342 bp, 35 predicted proteins | sample 1476881 | NCBI WGS metagenome assembly OBZH01 (sample SAMEA2580230, study PRJEB22360) | human gut metagenome | biome: human gut; feature: human-associated habitat; material: faeces | place: Denmark | collected 2008/2010 | reverse complement strand
TGCCATGCGGACTCCGTTCCGGACCTCAACGGTCCAACTTTTTGTCCGCAGTCCCGGCTCGATTCCGGGTCGCAGTTTCCGCTTGAGGCGCCATCCGGAAACTACGTCCCAGTCTGAATGCGGATTCCGGGACGTGCTTTCCGCCTGGGCCGCCATTGGGAAAGCGCGTCCCACCTGCGCTGCTGCGACGTTTTCTTTACGCCCGCGCACTGCATAGAGTTCGATTCTCCGCGGGTAGAGATGACGTTGGCGCGGGGGCATTGTCGGCTGTCATCCGATCGACATCGCATCTGTTTTGGGCTGAGGCATTGCGCGGAGAATCCGCGTGTTCGCTTCGCGAACCCGCACCGGCTTCGGCCGCCTGCCGGCGCCCTCGCCCGCGGGCTAAAAACGCTCACGCGTTTTCTTTACGCCCGCGCCCTGCATAGAGTTCGATTCTCCGCGGTACGGACTAGAAATAAAAAGGCAGGTAGATATAAATATCTACCTGCCTGTTACTTATGGTGGAGGCGCGGAGAATCGAACTCCGGTCCACGAAAGCCCCCTGATTGGCATCTCCAAGCTCAGTCGCTGGTTTAGTCTCGGACGCTTTGCGCGCAGCGACACGCTCGCGGCGTCCTAACCGGTTCGGTCTTAGCCTGCGCCATACCGATTACGTGCGCAGGAGCATTCCCCTAACATGACGTCGCGCCGGTGGCGGGGAAATCACCGGGTTGACGCGCCGCTATAAACTAAGCAGCGAGAGCCATAGGCTCAAAAGAAGAGTTGTTGTCAATTCAATTTGACGGTACCCCTGTTTAACGAGGCGAGGAGACCTCGGCTTGCTTCCTCTCTCAGAGCTATCGTGTCGAAACCAGTCGCCCCCGAATGTCGGGAAAGTCTGGATGGCGTTGGGCACGAGCGCCCAACGCCCGTCGACTTTTCAAGGAACATGCAGGGCGAGCCCCGCTTGTGGAGTGTTATCTTACCACGTTCTGAAAGCGGACAGCTGTTCTATGCACGAGCTGTGAAGACCCCAATGTGCGCCGCACTTCGCACTTTTGCTACCGATCGCGTCACGTATATTTTCGCCAAGCAAAATTGACCCGTCGAAAGGACCGCTATGGATACCAAGCAGCAACTCGTCAATGCCCTCGCAGGCCTGGGCTCAACCATTACCGAAGCTATGGATGTCATCGAAGGCTTTGTCCCCTGCGGACATCCCGCCCTCACGGTATCGAACGCACTCGTCGCGCTGGACGCTGACGATGATGCAGCTCTCGCCCAGCAGCTTGAGACCGTCGAGGGTTTTATCGACCACGTGAGCGGAAACCGCGGCGTGACCGCCTACCACGGCATTGAGGTCGAGCTCGCGGGGCCCAAGGCCGATCTGTTCGCAGCAATCCGTGAGGTAGGCGCCCTTATGCAGACCGCAGGCGTCAAGAACACCCAGGTCAACGAGTGGGTCTACCGCAGTCTGGCAGCACTAAACGATTCCGACGAAAAGGCAGCCGAACAGCTCGCAGAAAGTCCCGCCATTAAGGCCGAGCTTTTGTAAATTGCAAACGCGGGTCCCTTGGCGCATCGTCGTCCAAGAGGCCCGCAAACAGTTCGCGTCAACTGATAGCCGCGCCGCCGCGTTCGGCCAAAGCAAGAATCGGCATCATTTGACGAGGTGTCTTTGCTGCAAGATCGGCATGTTCGAGCAGCTTGCGATCGTTAGTCACCAAGTAATCGACCTGTGCGCGCTTGCATGCGGCGAGCACCAAGTTGTCCTCGTAATCGCGATGGAGCGCTAAGTATTTGTCGGCCAGCCAAAGGTCCGATGCATCTGCGCCCACGGCTGTGGTGTTTTCGGTCATATTCCGAACAAACGCCAACGCCGCATCGCCAATTGCGCGGGCAGAAGCCTCGTCGAGCGCTCCCCCGCTGGCAAGAACGCTACGCTTCAGCTCGTGTTGGACAACGTACAGTACGTCCTTAGCGATATGAACCGGAAAGAACAGCAACGCCCCCGTCTCCGTCGCCTGCCCAATAAACGCACGCGCGGCAAGCGACTCGGCATGGTCAACACAAAACGAATCAACCCATACGTTGGCGTCCACCATGATCTTGAGAGGCGCCCCACTCACTGGATCATCCCCTTTTGGCGATAGCGCTCGTCCATGGCTTCGGAATAGATTTCGTCCCAATCGCGATCGTCGGATACGGACGACGTAGCGATGCCCAGGTCCGCGTAAAGCTGATCCGCCGCCGCCCATGATGCGGCGAACGGAGTATCGTGCGCGACGGCCTGTTGCCGGCCATCAACGGCAGACAGCACTTCCTCACACTGCCCGCCACCCTGTGCGACCTTGGCCACCACCTTTTTGATGAGCTCGGGCAGTGATCTGCCCGAAAGCCGCAACGCTTCCTCCGCATGATCCTTGACCTGGCGATCCACGCGAACGTTCACCTGCGCCATGCCGCTAACAGCACCCACGTCGATCTCGCTCCCTTCAATTGCTAGCCTTGCTAGCAACACTATATAGAGAAGTTAGCAAATGTTCAAATGCAAAAAGCCTGCGCCCGGACGACACCGATGCCGTCTGGGCGCAGGCCAGATAACGCGGGCGAACACGTCTGCTAACGCAGGTACGCCTTTGCGTTGCCCAGGCTGTAGGCGATCGTTGAGCCGTTGTGCAGCAGCGACGACGTCTGCGGGGTAATCGCGCCGGTAATGCCCAGTGCCAGGAGCGCTGAGTTGGTGAGCATCACCTTGGAATACGAACTCGTCAGACGGTCGATAAGCCCCTGACTCATGCGGCGCAGGCGCACGATCGCGGCAAGATCCGTATCGGTCAGGATGATATCGGCAACCTCCTTGGCGATGTCGCTTCCGCCACCCATGGCCAGACCCACATCGGCCAGGCCCAGCGCCGGTGAGTCGTTGACGCCGTCGCCCACCATGGCAACGTGGCGCCCCTCACGCTTAATCCGCTCCACATAGGCGTACTTGTCCTCGGGCAGCAGCTCGGCCTTAAACTCGTCGACTCCCGCCTCGCGCGCAATGCGCTCGGCGGTACGCTCGGAGTCGCCCGTGAGCATGACCACGTGCTTAACGCCCAACGCGTGCAAGTCGGCGATGGCCTCGCGGACCCCGGGCTTAAGCGGGTCCTCGATACCGAGCACGCCCACAACGGTGCCGTCGACCGCCAGATACAGCGGCGACAGCCCCTGCATCTGGGACTCAATGCGTTCCTTGATGTCGGACTCGAGCTGCGCGCCCTCGTCCTCAAATACAAAGTGCGCGGAACCAATGATGGCGCGACGCCCTTCGATGGACGAAGCGATGCCGTGCGCCACGATGTACTCGACGGCAGCATGGCGCTCGCGGTGCTCGAGCCCGCGCTCGCGTGCCGCATTGACCACGGCGCGCGCTACCGGGTGGGGAAAATGCTCCTCCAAGCAAGCGGAAAGGCGCAAGACCTCGTCCTCGCTCCAGCCATCGGTGGTGAGTACGCAGGCAAGACGCGGCTGCGCCTCGGTGAGCGTGCCGGTCTTATCAAACACAATGGTGTCGGCCTTGGCAAACGACTCAAAGTACTTTGCACCCTTGACCATGACGCCCATCTTGGCAGCATCGCTCATGGCAGTCATGACGGCGACGGAGCCCGTGAGCTTGAGTGCGCACGAGTAATCGACCATCAGCGCCGCCGAGGTCTTAATGAGGCTACGCGTGGTGAGCGCAACCAGGCCCGCGAGCAGGAAGTTCCACGGGACAATCTTGTTGGCGAGGTCCTCCATATGCGACTGGCCCTCGGACTTGAGCGAATCGGCCGTCTGCACGAGCGAGACGATCGAGCGGAGCTTGGTCTGAGCCGTGTTGGCGCGCACGCGCACCAAGATGCCGCCGTCTTCCACGACGGTACCGGCAAACACATCGTCGCCCACGCTGCGCTCGACGGCCAGCGGCTCGCCGGTCAGGGTCGCCTGGTTGACCATAGCGCTCCCCTGCTCGACAACACCGTCGATGCAAATGGACATGCCAGTGCGCACGGCGACCAAATCGCCGGGCTCAAGCTCGGTGGCGGCAACGCTTACCTCGGTGTCGCCGACGACCTTTTGTGCCTTGTCGGGCACGTCGAGCAGCGAGTTGATGAGCTCGTTTTCGCTCATGGCGCGGGTGTAGTCCTCGAGTAACTCGCCCACGTTGAGTAGGAACATCGTCTGGCCCGCGGTGTCGACATCACGCTTGACGAACGAAATGCCGATGGCCGAAGCGTCGAGCACGGGAACGGTCAGGCGCGGCTGCGCGAGCTCACGGAGGGCGGCGCGCAAAAATGCCATGTAACCGGCCACGACAAACACCGCACGCAGAGGCGTCGGCAAGAACCAGCGACGTGCGTAATGGGCACCGACGAGTGTCGCCAGGTCCATAACGAGTTTATGCTTGCGCGGCTCGAGTTGCATCACGTAGCCCGACTTGGCATCGGCGATAGCTTGAGCATCGAGCGCGCCCAAGGCGTCGAGCACGCTCGCGCGGCGCGGCTCGTCGTACTCCAGCGCCATCTGGCCAATGCGGCCATACACGCGCACTTTGCGCACGCCGTCGATATCGCCGCTGAGCTTAAGAAGTGCATCGAGATCGCTCTCTGGCACAGGACCCGCCAACTGGAGGCGGGTCCTGCCGGGGATCTCGCTAATAATCGAGAATCTCATAGTTTGTGCCTGGGGGCGTTACTCGGCTGCCTCGTCAGCAGCGGCCTCGCTCTGGGTGATGTAGGCCGCCTCGGCAACCATGTCGTCGACATTAGCCTTGGCCTGCTCGACCATGTCCTGGTAGCCGTTCTTGATGCGCATGCCGCACGCGATACCCTGCACGCAGGCATTCTTGACCGGAGCGCTGGTAAGCAGCTTGATGCCGGCCGTGCCAAGCAGAAAACCGCCACCGACAAGCAGGGTGTTAAACGTCGACTTCTTCATGTTGCTTCTCCCTTTTGCCGCATTGGACGCGGCACGGTGCCTCAGCACCCGAGTAAACAAGTTTGCTCGAGCACACTTTTGGAAAATAGTTTAGTTTATCTAACTATTGAGGTCAACAAAGGTTAACTTTTTGGAAACTATGGGGGTGAACTCAATGTGACAAAGGGACTGCCCCTTTGTCACATTTTGGGACAGTCCCTTTGCCACAGTCCTACAGCTGCCAGTCCGCCGCTTCCTTTTGCAGCGCAACCATGCGCGCGAATTCTCCACCTGCCGCCTTGAGCTGCGCCGGAGTGCCCTGCTCGGCAACCATACCATCCTTGAGCACAACGATTTTGTCGGCATTTTCCACCGTACGCATACGGTGGGCAATAACGATAACCGTCTTGCCCGCGAGCAAGCGGGAAAGCGCCTGCTGAACCACAGTCTCGTTCTCCACATCCAAGCTCGCCGTCGCCTCGTCCAACAGCACGATGGGCGCATCTTTGAGCAGCGCGCGGGCGATGGAGATGCGCTGGCGCTCGCCGCCGGAGAGTTTGGAGCCGTTCTCTCCAATCATAGTGTCATAGCCCTGCGGCATGCGGTTCACGAACTCGTCACAGTTGGCGGCACGCGCGGCTGCAAGCACTTCCTCATCGGTGGCATCACGACGCCCGAGGCGAATGTTTCCCATCACCGTGTCGTCAAAGAGCAGCACGTCTTGGAACACAATGGCGTAGTCGCGCAGCAGCACCTCGGGATCCACGCCCGCAATATCCACACCGCCCACGGCAACCTTGCCCGCAGTGGCATCCCAAAAGCGCGCGGCCAGGCGGCTCACCGTAGACTTACCGGAACCCGAAGGACCGACCAGCGCCGTGACCTCGCCTTCCTTGGCGGTAAAGCTCACATCGGTAAGAACTTTCTCGCCGGCGCGTCCGTCCTCGCCCGCACCATAGCCAAATGCCACGTGATCGAACACCACATCGTGGCCCGCAGGCTCAAAGTTCTCGCTGCCCCGCGCCACAGGCTCTTCCATGATGGAACGCATGCGCTTGGCAGACGACTCGGCGGCAAACAGCTCGGACATTAACATTAATGCCTGGTCAAAGGGCGCATAGATACGGCTCACCATAAGCAGGAAGGCAAACAACACCAAAAAGTCGACCTGCCCGGAGGCGACCATCGCGGCGCCCGTGACCAGCGTGGTGGCAATGCCCAGACGCAGGATGGCAAAGGCGGAGTTGACCAAAAGCCCGTTAACGAGCTCGCCCTTGGTGGTCTCGCGCTCCTCGGCATCGATCACGGCGTTAAGTCCCTCAAGATAATGGGCCTCCTGGTTGGTGGCGCGAATCTCGCGAACGCAGTCGAGCGTCTCTTGAATAGCCTCGGTAACCTTGACCTTCTCGGCGCGCACGCGATCAAACACCGGAGTCATGGGGCCGCGTGTTAGATACAACACGGCAAAGGCCACGGGAACGCTCCAAAACGCCGCAATCGCCAGCTGCCAGCAAAAGAACAGCGATGCCACGAAGACAATGGCGCTTGCGATGATGGCACCCCAAAGCTCTCCCAGCACGTGGCTGTAGGCGTGCTCCATGGCCTGGACGTCGCCCATGATGGTCTCGGTTAAATCGGCCAGATCACGACGACCAAAAAACGACAGCGGCAGTTTGCGCAAGCGCTCGGCAATCTCCATACGCTGCTTGCCGCACTCCTCGTAAAAGATGCAGTAGGTGTAGTAATACTGCTGCCAGTTAGAGGCAAAAAGCAACACGAAAAAGACCAGGAGGCCGCCCACGATCGGCAGGGCATCCGGCAGGTCAGCCCCGCTGACGAGATGCTCGACAAAGCCGGCCATAACCAGGAATAAAAAGCCCATGCCGGCCATGGTGATGAGATTGGTGAGCGTGGTCCAGAAAATGCCGCGTTTTACGCCGGCGACGCCTTTATCGGATAGGAAATACTTCTTTTGGAATGAGGCGAACATTTAGGCCTCGCCTCCCTTCGTGACGGCGGCATCCGCGGTCGCTGCAGCGATTTTCCAGCTCGCGGCCTGTTCGTACTCGGCCCACATCTTGGCATACAGGCCATTTTGGGACAGCAACTCGGCATGGGTACCCGACTCCTGCACGCTGCCCTGGTTGAGCACCACGATTTGGTCTGCGCCCACCACGGTCGAAAGCCGGTGCGCAATCATAATGACCGTGCGGCCCGCCGCCAGCTTGCTAAAGGCGCGCTGGATGAGCGCCTCGTTCTCGGGATCGGCAAACGCCGTGGCCTCGTCGAGCACCACGATAGGCGCGTCTTTAAGGATCGCGCGGGCGAGCGCCACGCGCTGGACCTCGCCGCCCGAAAGATATGCTCCGCCAGCGCCGAGCATGGTATTGATGCCCTGCGGGAGCTTGGCCACAATGTCGTCGCACTGAGCTGCGGAGAGGGCCGCACGCACTTCGTCGTCAGTGGCCGTAGGCTTGGAGGCGCGCACGTTGTCGGCAAGTGTTTGCCGGAACAGCTGGTTGGTCTGGAACACGAAGGCGACCTGGTCCATAAGCTCGTGCGGATCCATATCGCGAACGTCCACACCGCCTACGAGCACTCGACCCGAGGAGACATCCCAAAAACGCGGGATCAGGCTTGCGCAGGTTGACTTACCGCCACCCGAGGGACCCACCAGGGCGAGGGTGCTACCAACGGAAACGCTAAAACTCGCATGGTTGACGGCAGGCGCTTCGGCGCCCTCGTAGGTAAAGCTCACATCCTCAAATCGCACGTCGCTGCCGGCAGGGTGCTTGGGTTGGGCGGGCACGGAGAGCTGCTTGGAATCCATGATGCTTCGGATGCGAGCCAGCGAATCGGCACTCATCTGAGAGGCCTCGCCCACAAACATGAGCTTGGTCATGGCCGTCGGCACCACGGCCGAAAATATCGCGTAAAACGTGAAGTTGGCCATAAAATGCGCGAAGTCCGTCTCGCCCGGCGCCAACAGCAACGCCACGGGCAACAGGAATGCCACAAGACCATTGAGCGCGGTAAGGTTGAGTACCTGCGGACCTCGACAGAACGTGCCCGAATAGTTTTGTGCCATGTCGGCGTATTCGGCGATCGCATCGTGGAAAGCCTTAAAGGAGTAGACCGTCTGCTGAAACACCTTGACCACGGGGATGCCGCGTACGTATTCGGTGCCGGTCTTGTTCATCTTGACCAGCGCTCCCATGTAGGCCTTCATAAACTCGCCGCCCTTGCCGCCCATCATGGCGGCCATGGCGCCAAACGAAATGGCCACCGAGATGAGGCATGCCGCGCCCAAGCGCCAATCGAGGGCGAAAAGCAGCACGAGCAAGCCCACGACCATGGCGACGGCGCCTGCGATATCGGGCAGCATGTGTGCGAGCAAAGTCTCGGTGGAGGCGGCGCACCCGTCTACAATGCGGCGCAGCTCGCCGGTGGCATGCGTGTCGAAGTAGCCGAGCGGCAGCTTAAGCAGGTGCTCGCTCGTAGTCTTGCGGATATTGGACGCACAGCGAAACGCGGACAGATGCGTGCACATGAGCCCCACGAAATAAGCTACGATGCTTGCCAGCGCAAACCCCACGGCCCACCAACCGTACATCGCGATGTTAGTGGCTTCGCTCCAGTTGGGCGCCACGGCGATCAGGTCGCGCGCGACAAGCCAAATGCACACGTACGGGCCAAAGCTCAGCAGCTGCGAGAGCGCCGAGAGCGCCATGCCCAAATACGTTAGGAATTTGCGGTCGCCGGCATACGCAAGCAGCTCGCCGATGCCTCCACCTTCCCTTTTTGATTCCTTTGCCATGAGATTCCTTTCTAACGGCTTGAGAGTTAACCGTAATGAACTTATCATTGCTGTGTTAGCCATGGCTCACAATCAAGCCAGGCGTGGACGTTTCTGCAAAGGAAAGGGACGCTTTTGCAAATACGGCGGGCAGCGACCGACATAACCGAGCTCTACGCACCGCAATTTGAGCAGTTTGGCCTGGAGCTTACCGGCAAGGGCGCCGTCTTTACCGGCGAGGTGGCAAACGACCGGGCGCACGGCCGCGCATGGATCATGCCTCTCTCCCCCGCCTGCATCGTCATGGAGCATTTCATCACCCCGACGCACGATATGTACCTGGCCGAATACACACCCGAGCCATACGCCTGCGTGAGCGAGGTCAGCGCGCCCACACTTACATGCATGCCCGAGGCTGGCATAACGCCCGCGAACCTCAAACCATTGCATGGACCGTGGCCAAACAATGCCGTTTGCAGCTTTATCCAAGATAGCTGTGGCGAGGAATTAAGCCCGCTGTTTGCGGGGGAGCTTTATCACTCGCGCTCGGTGCTCTTTTTGCCTGGATATTTTGACGAACTGGAGCACCGCTATCCCACCGAGTTCGCGGGAATCTTTGAGGCGTTTGCCGAATCATGGCACGAGGAAGCGACGTCTGCCATCTGCCACACGCTGCGCCGGATTAACGAGGACCGCGCCCGCACCGTAGGCGGACGCGTCTATATGCAGGGCATCGTGGAGACCATGGTCGCGGAGCTCGCCTGTTCGCGCGCGGCCCACAAGCAGGCGCGGCAGGCGGCAGACACACGCGTCAGCATAACCATTGCCGATGAAGCAACGGCAATGATTGAGCGCGCGCTCGACAAAGGCAGACGTGTGGGTATCAACGAGGTGGCCGAGAGGCTCTACACAAGTCGCTCCAAGCTATGCGCCACCTTTAAGGCCCAAACTGGCGAGTCCCTGGGCGCCTACATTCGCAGACGCCGTATGGAGCGAGCACAGGACCTTTTGGCCGATAGCGCGCTCACGATAGCGCAGGTGGCAGAGCGTCTAGGCTACCCTCAGCAGGCCGCCTTCGCCCAAGCCTTCAAACAATACACCGGCACCACCCCCACCGCTTGGCGAAGCAAGCATCGCTAAGGCCCAAGCTCCCTGGCCGTAACGGAGCGATTAATTAGCCACCGCCCGTCAGCTCACCCAGGATCTAAACGTCAAGATGCGCACAATCAAGCGCCTTTTTGATAAGAGGGACAGATCGATCAGCCAAATACAACGGAATGTTGAGCACCCCGTCGTCGAGCTTTAGGTTCTTAAGTGAGTAGCGGACCCTCAATGGAGTCGTCTCCGCATGCTTGTCGGCATAGTACTTAAGGCTCTTGGAGTGAACGACCTCTCCCGATTTGACCTCGACGGGAACGATTTCGTTTCCGACTTGAATCAAAAAATCGACTTCGTGCTTCGGCTTCTCGTTTGTCCAGTAACGCGGAGCAGCATCTAACTGTGAAAGTAATGCCTGAAGCACATAGTTCTCGGCGAACGAACCTTTGAACTCCGAAAATAGCGCATCCGAGATGGCAAAAGCGGACGCATCCAGCCTTGCCATGCGGCGCAGCAAGCCGACATCAAGACAGTAGACTTTAAATGCCTTGAGGTCATCGTACGCAGAGAGCGGCACACCACCGGCAGCATTAAGGCGAACCGCCGTGATGAGCCCAGCATCGGCAAGCCATTCCAGAGCATCCTCGTATTCTCGAGCACGAGCCCCCTCGCGCACCGCACCCCAAACGAACTTTTTGTTCTCGCGCGCCAACTGAGCTGGAATCGAGTTCCATATTTGCGAAAGCTTGGCGAACTGCGCACGACCACCATGCTTGGCAAAATCGCGCTCGTAGGAATCCAAGAGATCAGACAACACCTTATCGACCTGAACGATATCGCCCGTCTCCGCCCACCGGCCAAGAGCCTCTGGCATGCCGCCGCATGCAAAATAACGACGAAGATGCTCGACGAGACGGACATGGAAGAAATCGGGCACTGTCTCGATCTGATCCAGGCCGCCAAGGTATTCGTCGTAGTTTGCAGCGCCCTCGGCTTTCAGAAACTCGGAAAAGCTCATGGGGCGCATCTCCATGAACTCGACCTTTCCCACCGGAAAAGCGCTGGTCTCACGGGACAAGCGAACGCCCAACAAAGACCCTGCGCATGCGACGTGATACTCGGGGGCCTCGTCACAGAAGTATTTAAGGGCGCCGACTGCAGAAGGACAATCCTGGATCTCATCAATAATAAGCAGCGTTTTGCCGGGATCGATAGGCTGTCCAAGTGCCAGGGAAAGATTTGAGATGATCCGTCGAGGATCGCGCGTACCTTCGAAAAACTGAGCGTACTCGCTCTGTACCCCAGGTGACGGCTCCTCGAGCGTCAGATACACAAAATTGATGTACGAGGTTCGGCCGAACTCCTTAAGCGCCCACGTCTTTCCAACCTGGCGCGCCCCCTTAAGGATAAGCGGCTTACGATATTCTGACGCTTTCCAAGCGTTAAGCTTGGCAATGATATCTCGCTGCATGACCGAACCTCCCGCAAAGAAACTTCCGTAAACGTGATATTTCCCACATTTTACCCTAGGTAAAACGTGACATTTATCACATTTACGGAAGTTTTAAGCTCATTTCGCCACACTTCCATCACATTGAAAAGGCGGAGGCGCATTTTGCGCCTCCGTCACCATCTTTCCTATCAGCCTACCTGACCCGAACGGCCGAGTCGTTGCAGAACCCGGGAGCCCCGGCAGGGCGGGTGCTTGCTCAAAATGAGTTCCGCACGCAAAGAAGGCCACTTAATGTGGCCTTCGTCTTGCGCAGGACTGTTCGAAATTTTGAGGAAGCACCCGCCCTGCCGGGGCTCCCGGGTTCCCGTTTACGAGAGCGACGTTCTCAGCAACTCGTTGAAGAGCTTCGGGTTGCCCTTGCCGCGGCTCGCCTTCATGCACTGGCCCACCAAAAAGCCGATGACCTTTTGGTTGCCGTCACGATACTGCTGCGCCTGATCGGTACAGTTTGCCAGCACCTCGTCCACAATCGGCTGCAGCGCGCCGGCATCGCTCACCTGACGCATACCGCGCTCGTCGACGATCTTGTTGGGGTCGTCACCGGTCTGAGCCATGGCCTCAAAGACCTCGTGCGCTTGGTTGGAGCTGATGGCATCGGTCGCCAGCAGCTTAGCCAGCGCTGTCACCTGAGCCGGCGCGATGCCGGACTCGGCGAGCGACACGCCCGCACTCTTAAGATAGGCGATCATCTCGTTCACCAGCAAGTTTGCAACCGTCTGAGCCTCTTTGCCAGCCATACCGGCAGCTGCGGACTCAAAGAACTCGGCAAACTCCGGGTCGCCGGCGATCTGCTCGGCATCGGCCGCCTTAATACCAAAGTCGGCCTCAAAACGAGCGCGCTTGGCATCGGGCAGCTCGGGGATCTCGCCTCGGCAACGGTCGATGAACTCATCGTCCAGATCGAACGGCGCCAAATCGGGGTCGGGGAACAGACGATAGTCGTCGGCCGTCTCCTTCACACGCATGACAACGGTGCGCTTGCGGCTGGGCTCCCAGTGGCGGGTCTCCTGGTAGATGATGCCGCCCTCCTCGAGCACCTCGGCCTGACGGCAGATCTCGTAGGCTAGACCGTCGTGCAGGCTCTTAAACGAGTTGAGGTTCTTGAGCTCGGTCTTGGTGCCCAGCTTGGTCTCGCCGCGGCGGCGCAGCGACACATTGCCGTCGCAGCGCATGGAGCCCTTCTCCATGGAGCAGTCCGAAATGCCCAGCGTCACAAAAATGCGACGGAGCTTCTCCATAAACAGGCGAGCCTCCTCGGGCGTGCGCAGATCGGGCTCAGTCACGAGTTCAATCAAAGGCGTGCCGCAGCGGTTGTAGTCGACGAGCGACTCGGCCGCGGCGGTAATGCGGCCCTCAGCGCCGCCCACGTGGACCATCTTGGCGGCGTCCTCCTCCATGTGGATGCGCAGGATGCGAATGGGCACCGTGTAGGAACCGTCCTCGCGACGCTCGGGCATCTGCAGGTTGGACGCATCATAGCTAGCCAGATGGCCGGCGCGTTGATTGCCCTCGCGCATGGTCGACGTCATGGACGTGGACAGGCCCTCGGCGTTGGCCGAGGCGCTCGCCAGGCTCTGGGCCTCGGCCTCGCCAAACGCGCAGTCGGGGCGCTCGGCGGCACCGCGACCGGTCACATCCAGGTCCAGGTGGCCGTACATGGCAAAGGCGACCGGACCCTGCGTGGTCTGGAAGTTCTTGGCCATATCGGGATAGAAGTAGTGCTTGCGGTAGAACATCGAGTGGCGCTGGATCTCGCAGTTGGTGGCAAGACCGGCCTTGACGATGCTCTCGATGGCGCGCTTGTTGGGCACCGGCAGGGCGCCGGGCAGGCCCAGGCACACCGGGCACACGTTGGCGTTGGGCTCGTCATCGTGGCTGAGCTTGCAGTTGCAGAACATCTTGGTATCGAGTGCGGTGAGCTCGGTATGGATCTCCAGGCCGATCACGGCCTCCCAATCCTGCAGGACCTCGGAAAGCTCCTTCATTACAGCTCGCCTCCCTTCCCGGCAAAATCGGGCGCGACGGAAAGCGCGGGCGCACCCGTGGCGGCATCGGCAAAGCCGCGCTCCAGGGCGCGAGCAAACGTGAGCAGCTGACGGTCCTTAAAGGCCGGACCCACCAGCTGGGCAGAAACGGGCAGCTGAGTTTCCTCGCCCAGGCCCAGCGGCACCGAGATACCACCGTTGCCGCAAATGTTGAGCGAGATGGTGTACAGGTCGGAGAGGTACATCTGCGTGGGGTCGCTGATCTCGCCAAACTTAAAGGCCGTGCGCGGCGAGGCGGGCATGAGGATGGTGTCCACCTTGGCATACGCGGCGTCGTAGTCCTGCGTGATGAGCGTGCGGGCCTTTTGCGCTGCGTAGTAATACTTGTCGTACACGCCCGAGCTCAGCAGGTAGGCGCCGAGCATCTGACGGCGCTTGGCCTCGGCGCCAAAGCCGTGGGCGCGCGAGAGCGAGCTCTGATCGGACAGGTTGGCGCAGCCCTCCTCCTGATAGCCGTAGCGAATGCCGTCGAAGCGTGCCAGGTTGGAGAACGCCTCGGCCGGGCCGATGACGTAGTACGCGGCGATGGCGGCGTCCAGGTGCGGCAGGTCGACCTCGACCAGCTCGGCGCCCTGGTTCTGCAGCTCCTGGGCGGCGCGCTGAACAGCGACCTTGACCTCGGGCGTCAGGCCCTCGGCCTCCATAAACGCAGGGATAATGCCCACGCGCTTGCCCTCGATGCTGTCGTTGAGATGCTCGGTAAAGTCGACGGCGCAGTCCTGGCTGGTGCAATCGTACGGATCGTGGCCCGCACCGGTGAGCGCGTTCATGGCCAGCGCGACATCCTCGACCGTGCGGCCAAAGGGTCCCACCTGGTCGAGCGACGAGCCAAAGGCAACCACGCCGTAACGGCTCACGGCGCCATACGTGGGCTTAAAGCCCACCACGCCGCACAGCGACGCCGGCTGGCGAATGGAGCCGCCGGTGTCCGAACCCAGCGAGAGCGCGACCTCGCCCGCGGCGACGGCGGCAGCAGAGCCGCCCGAGGAGCCGCCGGGCACGCGTTCGGTATCCCAGGGGTTGTTGGTGCGGTGGAACGCCGAGCTCTCGGTGGAGCTGCCAAAGGCAAACTCGTCCATGTTGGCCTTGCCCATGGGCAGGCAGCCGGCATCGAGCATGCGCTGGACGCAGGTAGCGGTATAGACGCTCTGGTAGTTCTCGAGCATGCGGGAGGCGCAGGTGGTGCGCGTGCCCACAAGGTTCATGTTGTCCTTAATGGCCAGCGGCACGCCCGCGAGCGGGGGCAGCGGCTTTCCGGCGGCACGGTCGGCATCCACGCGCGCAGCGGCCTCGAGCGCAAGCTCGGGCGCCAGCTGCAGGAATGCCTGGACCCCGCCCTCGCGCGCCTCGATGGCGGCAAGGGAGGCCTGGGCCACCTCGGTAGCAGTAAAGTCGCCGGCGGCAACGCCCGCGGCGATCTGGGCGGCGGTAAGGGAATCGAAGCTTAGCGCCATTACTCGCTCTCCCCCTCTCCCAAAATGGACGGCACGCGGAAGTAGCGGTTGCGCGCGCTGCCGGCGTTTTCGAGCGCGACGTCGAGCGGCAGGTCGCGCTCGGGCTCGCGCAGGTCATCGCCCATCACGTTGGACAGGCTTCCGATGGGATGGAACGTGGGCTCCACGTCGGGCAAGTCATATTGCAAGACGGGCTCGAGCATCTGGACGGCGTCGTTCAGGTAGGACGTCATCTGGGTGAGCTCGTCATCGGTCAGTGCGATCTTTGCGTACTCGGCAATGCCGCGCACGTCTTTCTCGCTGAGTGCCATAGGCGCTCCCTTCCGCATAACAGATAAACCGCTCTAGTATACAAGGCAACGCCGCTTGGAGCAGGTGCTTTACCCAAATGCAGCGAAAACGTAACGAGGGCGGCGGTTGGCAGGCGGCGGGCTGGCGGTTCTGCAGCGAAACCGCACCGTCCATAGCGAAAACCGTCCCGCCCGCAACGAAAACCGCGCCGTCCGAAACGAAAACCGTCCCGCCCACAACGAAGACCATCACAACATTCGACGCTTTTCGTCAAAATTGAGATTTTCATCGAATGTTGTGATGGTTTGGAAGTCCCGACCATCACAAAGGTACCTGTCCCCATTGTGGTGGTTCCGAGCGATGTCCTATGCCGAGGCCTTGGCCTTGCGGCGCTTGCGGACCGCGTGGATCACGATGTCCAGTAGCAACAACACAATGGCAACGACCACGATGAGCACGGCAAACTCGCGCTTGCCCCAGTGGCGGCCGGCCAGTGACTTTTGCTTGTCGACGTCCTTCTTGTTGTACTTGGTGCGTACGCAATGCACCAGCAGGCGATGGTCGTTCACGCCGTAGGGCGTGCAGGTAACGAGCGTCACTTTGTCGGCGCCGGGCTCGATGGTCAGCGACTCCATCTCCTCGGGCAGCACCACCTCGGAGTCCACCATCTTGTAGGCGAGCGTCTTGTTCATGGTGTGCAGCAGCACCAGGTCGCCGGGCTCCAGCGAATGGATGTCGTCGAACATGCTCAGGTTGCGCATGCCGGAGTGCGCGGTGAGCACGCAATGCGTCGAGGTACCGCCCACCGGCAGGCTCGTGCCCTCCAGGTGACCGACGCCCGCCATAAGGACTTCTTCGCTCGTGCCGTGGTAGATGGGCATGCTCACGTCGATGGAGGGGATCTCGACCCAGCTCATCATGGGGTCGCGGTCAAAGATGAGCTGCTGAGCGTAGGGCTCGATCTGGTCGGCGGGAAGCTCGGTTGCCTCGCCCGCCAACTGCTCGTTAAAGGAGCGAGCCTGGAGCAGGATGCGTTCGCGCTCCTCGGCAGACAGCGCGTCCACGGTGCTGGACACGGTGCTGATCTGGTTGAACACGCCTGAGGCCTCGAGCCGGTCCAAGATCAACGGCCAGGTCATAAGGCCCACGCCAATAAGGATGATGACGATGGTGATGAGCCGATCAGCCCAGCGCGGCAGCCGCTTGCGGCGGCGCTTGGGCTTTGGTTGAGGTTTGGGCTGAGGGCTTGAGCCGCCGTTGGCCGCGGCGTTATTGCTCTTCATGTGTTTGGCGCCCTGCACCATCACCGGTCACTCCTTTACAGCTTAGGTTGTCTAAACAAATAATAGCCGATTAGCAAGCTTCCGCGCCGGACAACGCAGCTAGGACCGAAGCACCGCCTACGGTTCGAATTCTTGAAGGCCTTCTACAGCGCTTCTTGCCATGGATATTCCTTTCCAAACATGCGATCGACTTCGAGCTGAATTCGCTCATCGTCGATTGCTGCCAAAGATAGCGCAAGCGAAATGTCGTCAACACGGGAGGAGCCGGCAAACACGGGCGCATAGCGCCACACTTGGATCATCGCCGTCTCGTTATCCGGCAACTCCCCGTCTGCGACTTCGAGGTCGCTCAGTTGACGCCATACACTTCTTAAGACGGCCTTTTGTTCCATACCCGGCGCAGCGAGCATCGAACGCGCAGCGAGCGCCGTCTCCCCGGCATCAACAAGATAGTCGATCTGCGGCGTCTTCCTTGCAAAAAAGACCTTCGAGACAGGCGAGGAGAGCTCTGCCATGTGCTCGCTGAGCAGAAGATCAACGGCAACAGGGAACACGACGACACGTCGCTCGCGACGCTCGCGCCTCGCGAGTCCCCTGTCAACAAGCTCGGTTATGGCCTCACTCGCGCGGCTTGCCGAGATCCCAAGTGCACGACAAAGGTCATAGGGACGATATGGCTCCTGGGCTGCTCCCCAGATTGCGGCAGCCTGCGCGTTGGGTGACATCTTGGTCGCGTGGTTGCGAAACCGGGCACCGCCCCTCTCCGTGCAGGCTGTGCCCATAAATGGAAGAAAAGCCTGTCTGCCGGGGCAAACAAACGGAATCCCTTGTGCGACCAATGCTTTGCGCTGACGTGCATCGGCATCAGGAAACAAAACGACAACAGGAGTCTCCGCACGCAAGGCTAGCTGGCTATAGACTCTCTTAGCCTCGGGAAGCCCGACGCCAGTAGGCAAACTTGCAAGCAAAAACGAAAAACCGTTTGCGTCAACAGCGCGGACCTCAATCGCCCGCAGATGCAGCGGCAAGCGTGCGAATCCAGGCCAAGTTTTGGCCTTAGCGGAGAGGCCTAGTGCTTCTTGTAAGTAGATTAGCGCTTCGTTCATTTCCATCGTTTTCGTTCGATTCCAGTTTGTATTGGAATTATACATAATTTTCGGAATTAACGAGATTCCGTTCGTGCCTAAGCCCATATTTGAGTTTTCAGAATATCCCGGATCGGCTGGGCGATTCGGGATACAATGTCAAAAGAAAACGACGCACCCCGCGTAAATGTTTGGGAGCGCGGGCGGCCTAGTTTTCTGGTTTTGTTAAATGCCCGGGATCCTACCCCCGGGCATTCTTATTTGCGCTTGTTGCGGCGCAAATGCCTTCCACCGTCCGCACCGCGCGAGCGCCTACGGACCTTAAACCGAACCTCATACGAGTCAAGAAACGCGATGACGGATGAGTCCGCATCGGACGGTGGAGGCTGTCTGTGTTGTCCAAAAAGAACGGGGCAAACTCCAGCGCGGAGTCTGCCCCGAAAAGAGAATGGCAAAGCAAGAACGTGGATGGACGAGAAAAGTGTCCGCAAGTCTCATGGCCATCACATCCCACCTGCCAAAGAGATGGGTGAGCGAGCGTTACTCCTGCTCGGACTCCTCAGCCTGCTTACGGCTGCGGATGAGGTGCGCCACGCCGATGCACAGCACCGCGCCGCCAGCAATCCAAGTGAAGGTCACACCGTTAAGGCCGGTAAGGGGAAGGCCAACCTGCTTGGTATCGCCAACGGTGATGTTGAAGATGCCGTCCGTCTTCTCCGAGTCAGGCTTCAACGTCAGCTTGTTATCGCCGGAGTCGCCATCGGTGAGGCCGGCGATAACCTTGTCGTTCTGGTCAGTCGTAAGTACTCCAGTGAGCTTAGTAAGACCAGCACCCGGATCATCGGCATTCATGCTCGGCTTGATCTCGAAGGTGAAGGGGTCGACCTTAGCGTAACCAGAGGGGGCAGAAACCTCCGTGACGGTATAGGTGCCGGCGTCGAGTCCGGTGACCTTGATGACACCGCCGTTGGCAGTCACGAAATTCCAGGGATCAGAACCAAGAGAACCATCCTTCTGGACATACAAACTCTTGGATGCGCCGTCGTCCGCTCCAGTAGCCTGAATGGTGAACTCGGCACCGTCGAGGGCTGCCTCGGTACCCAGGTCGACCTTATTGATCTTGAGGCCGTAGGTGTAATCCTTGACCGTGTCAGGCTGGGTCTCGCCGCGCTCGCCGGTCATGGGGTTATTGGAGTAGTTGAGCGTCACGGTGTTCTCGTTACCCTCGGTGCCCGCGACGACCGCATCCTTGTTGATTTGCGCCTTATAGGAGACGACGATGTAGGAGTCCTTAGTGACGTCACTGACCTTCTTCAGGTTATCGCAGGTCCACGTCGTCGTCTTGCTGCCGTCTTCGGCAGCCTCGGCGGGCGTTTCCTCCATGAAATACGCAGTGATATCCGTGCCCTTCGCGCGGGCGAGATCGCCCTTCGCGTCAGTCCTGTTCTTATACAGGTAGACCTTAGCGCCCTTCTGCAGCGTCAGGCCCTTGGAAATCTTGTCGGAGAACTGATAGAAATACGTGTCGTACTTGTCGAAGTTCTCTGCGACGGTGCCGTAAAGGTTGTACGTCACGTCCTGGCCGATCTGGGAGTCAGCTGCGTCGTGCTCCTTGCTGTCGGCATCGCTCACGATTTTCTTCTCGACGGTGGGGATGCCCGTTTTCTCAGTGATGTCAACGGGCTTGCTTCCCACGACAGTGAAGATGGGGAATGTGCCCGCCTCGCCGAACCCGATGGTGTCGGCTTTGGTCACAAAGAGCCAGTAACCGTGCGCGAGACCAGAGGCAACACGATTATTCGTTGTCTTATCGGCATTAAGGCCATTTACGGCAGCAGCAATCTTATATGCAGTGGAACCAAATGCCACGCTGCTGCCCTCATCGCCCACTTTTTTCGCGATCCAGTCCGCAGCATCCTGGGCGGTCTTTCCCGTATAGGACTCGTCCGCTTTGACAACTGGCTCGACAGCATTCTGCACCTCAGTGCTTGCCCACGTAATGTTGCTGACGTTTCCATCGTTGTCAACATCAGCAGTGAAAATCTGATAGCCCTTGAACTCGGTGGCGTTATCGGCAACGTTATTGATGGTAACCGAGCCGTCCGCCTCCGCGGCAAACGCCATGGTCACTGGCGCCATGACCCCGCCGAAGCTCAGCGCTGCTGTGAGGCCGGCGGTTACTGCCAGGCGTGCGATGTTCTTGTTCATGTGCATCTTCTTTCCTCTGCTTTCTACTTCGTAACTCATTCGATCTGTCATCATCTGTCCGTGTCTTAGCATCTGCTTCGCTACGTCTCGCCCCGCTCTCTGTGGGGCTGCCAGCTACTCTTTATGGCTGCCACCTCCCCGCTTGATCAGGAGCGCGACCACGATCAGTGCAGCTCCGGCGACCGCTGCGGCGGCCACGGCGTACATTGCCATATCGCCAGTCAAGGGCATAAAGCCTCCGGTGGTAATGCTAGGGGGTGTGCCGGTGGGCGTGTTGATGATCGACGCCTCCAGGCTGCCCGTCGACCCGTCCGCGCTGTCGGCGCGCAGGGGCGACTCGGCCGTGATGGTGAGCTTGGGCTTGGCGGCGGCCACCTGGTCGACGTCCAGGCCCTCGGCCTTGACCGTAACGGAGCGCGTGCCCTCAAAGGCGGTGTAGCCCTTGGGCGCCTTGAGCTCGCGGACCTCCAGCTTGCCCGAGTCCACGCCCGAGACGGTCACGCGACCGTCCTCGCCCGTGGTGACGGTAGCCTTGCCCTCTGCATCCCACGCGCCGTCGGCCGCTAGCGTGCGACCGCGGTCGTCGGCGATGCTCAGGACCGCCCCAGCAAGCGGCTTGTCGCCGTCGCTGCCGCGCTTGGTGAGCGCGAGATCCCAGGTGTAGACGCACGCATCGTCGCTCGGCGTGCGGGTGAAGCCGGCGTCGCCGGACTGGTCGGCAAAGGGAGAGCGCGGGTAGCGCAGGTAGACCTCGTTGGGGTTGCCCTTCGCGATGCCGTGGCTGCACGCGCTGTTGAGCGGCGCATTGTACACGACGACCACGCGGGTGCCCGCGGTAAAGGCGTCGGCCCCGCCGAGCGCGGCGATCAGGTCACCGGTGCGCACGGTGAAGGTCTTGCCGTCGACCGAGACCCTGCACTGGGCCGTGATGTCGGTCCAGCCCTTCGCGGGCTCGGTGCCGGCGCGCCCGTCCTTGCCGGCCGAGACGGCGCCGAAGCCGCCGTCCGCGCCCGCCGCCACGTACACGCGCATGCTCGCGGCGACCTTGGAGGGATCGAGCCCCGCGCTCATGGTGTCGACGAACTGCACCGCATAGGTGTCGTATGCCGTGAGCCCCGCCGGGACCGTGGCAGAGAGGCGCCAGTACAGGTCGTCGGTGACCGTGGCGTCGGCGGCCTTTTGCCAGGCGGCGGTGCTGTCCTCCAGCACGTGCTTGGACACCTTGGGCGTCGCGGCCTTGGGCTTGACGGTGACGGCACTGCCGCCCACCAGGGCCATAATCGGCGCGGTGCCGGCCTCGTTCTGGGCGATGGCGTCGTCGTCGGCGACGATGAGCCAGTAGCCACAGGGTAGCTCGGCCGCCCTGCCCGCGTTAAGGGCCACGGACACGGCACCAGAGCTCTGGAGGGAACGAGCGAGCTGTGCGCTCAGCGCGCTCGTAAGGTGGGAATCGGCGTTGAGCCACTCGGCAGCTTTCTGCGCAGTGGTCTGGGATTTGGGCATGCCGGCGCTGTGCAACACAGGCAGCGCGGCGTCGCGGGCGGCGTCGCTTGCCCAAACGAGGTCGGTGGCGATCTTGGCGTCGTTGTCGCCGTCGACGACGTTGGCGCTAAAGATCTGGTGGGCGTCGTAGCTGCTCGCCACGGTGCCGCTCACCGTGATGGAACCGGTCAAGGTCGGCGCGGCCTGCGCAGATGCGGGGAACACAACCGCGCAGGTGCCGATCAGGAGGGCAAGCAGCGCAAACAAGATCGGGAAGGAGCAAACTTTCTTATTCACGGCGCTCACCTCCCTTCGCATTCGCCTTGCGACGAATGTGCATCCAGGCTGCAGCAGCGCAAAGCACCGCCGCGCCGGCAAGGTACGTCAGAGTGACGCCCGACATACCAGAAAGGGGCAAAGAGGTGGAGTAGGTGTTGGTGAAGGTGGGGGTGGACTCGGGCTTGGTACTGTCAAAGTTAATGGGCTTCGGGTCGGCGATAGGATCACCGTGAGCGTCCTTGATTTTGGTAAAGGTCACTATCTCGGGTTCGATTTTACCTTCTCCATTGTCCTTCATCTTGACATCAAATCGATAGACCGACTTGTCGTACGTATAGTGCGAGAACCACTGAACCTCTGTACTCTCACGCACGTAGTACTTGAAGTCTTTGCCAGCGAGACGACCCGGATCAGCAGAATCACTCTGCTTCAATTTGTCAAGTGTGTACTCAATCTGTGAGAACTCAAGCATCTGGAGCTTGTCGCCGTCAGCAGTGGTCGTAGCCATCTTGGCATCAGTCGTACGCCTCTCAGCGTTCTCGAATTTTTCGTTATCCGCAAATTCGAGCGTGAACTTCTTCATCTCGCCACCCTTAACGACCTTGGTCGCTGCAGGCGTCCAGGAACCAAGAGATTTATAGGGCTCAATTTTGTTGGTAAAGGTCGGGTTACCATTGTTACCGATATCAACCGTAGCCTTTGTGTTGTCCTCTGAGTACTCAACGGAATAGCCTCCGGAACCAAGTGATACGAAGTCCTTATCGTCCTCGGCCTTTTTATAGACGGCTACCGTTTTTACCTTGTAATAGTTAATCGTGATCCCCATGAGCGTCTCAGAGTGGGATGAATCGTCCTCAACTGTTGCCTCGATCTTGTAAATTGTCTTATCGAATTTGGTGTCTAATTCGTTTTGGCCGCTGATGGGTTCCTCAACGAGATAGAAAACGTATTGCCCTGAAGAATAGTCCTTGCCAGAGTCGAAGGTGACACTGCCGTCCGGTTCAACAGCCGCCTCGCCTGCAACGCTGCAATCGCCCATATCAAATGTGCCGTCATCTTTCCAAGAAGGTGCCTTGGTACCGTTAACCTCCTGGCGCAGCAGCTGAAACTTGTACGCGTGCCCATTAAGGCTTTGCTTGTTTCCCTTTGCATCCACAAGCGCCTTAGTGGCGATGAGTTTCATGCTCGGGTAAACCCTCAGATCACTGACCTCGCCAACGACAAGATCGCCGTTGGTCATGATGCCGCCGCCGTGGGTATAAGAGTAGTTACCGCTGATGATGGTCGTAGCCGCTGCCTGTGCATCAATTTTAGCCTGGTCGGAAGGATGAGCCTCAAGACCAAACATGTACTTAGCCTCGGCACCGCCGTTGGCATCGATTTCGATCTCTTTGCCATCGCAGGTGCCCTTCCAGCCAGCCGAGCCAGCACCGAGCATCTTGCCAAGAACGACTGCAACCGTATTTTGGCTGTCGTTCTTTCGTACCAAGAAGAAATCCTTGTGGCCGAATTTTTTGAAGTCATCCGTGATGTATTGAGAATTTTTGTCCTGGTCCTTATCATGACCACCGGCAGAGAAGTGCTCACCGTGATCCGTATTGTTGTAGATTGCAGCACCATTTGAGTGCGAAACGATTGTTTCGCCCGTAGGGCAAGCACCAACGCCGCCACCCCAGCCGCCGGCCTCATTATTAGTGATCAGCGTCTTTACGATATTGAGTTTGCCGCCCCGCTGGATAAAGACGCCACCGCCACCCCAGTCGCCGCCGCGGCTCTCACCCGTCATGGTCTTGTTGTTGGTGATGTAAACCTTGTTGGACGTGCCCGGCTCAGTCCCAATATTGCCGGTAGTACCGGTGGAAATACGGAGACCACCGCCCTCAGCGTTTGCAGATTCGTTGCGGGCAATCGTGCCGCCTGTCATGTTAAACGCAATCGCCTGGTTCCAGAAACCAGCGTAGATTCCGCCGCCGGCCTCATGAGAGTAATTGGCAGTAACGGAACCACCCGTCATGGTCAGCTTTCCACCGTTCGTGGATGCAATGCCGCCGCCACCGAGGAGACCGTTGTTGTAAAGGTTGTCACTAGTGATGCGAGCGTCAGCTCGGTTGTTAGTTATGCAGGCAGAGCCGCTAATGGTTACGGTTGCACCCATGGTATAAACACCGCCACCGTAGCCGCCGTCGTAGGTGTTATCGCCTTTGTAGATATCCTTGACATATGTTGCGTTGCCCGAGATGACACCGCCGGAGAGATCCAACGTGACACCGCTGTTGGCAAAAATGCCACCACCGGAAGCAGCCTTATTCGCTGCAATCACGCCGCCAGTCATATTGAGTGAACCCTTTGCCATGCACAGGCCACCGCCCCAGCCGCCGCCGTTGCCGTTGGCGACGTAACCGCCCGCGATTTTGACCGTACCCTCGGAATAAATCACATGGCCGTCGGGGCTCAGGTTGGCAGCCGTGGTAATCATGCCGCCCTTGAGATTGAGTATGCCGCCCGCTTCAACGTTGACCACATACTTTACGGAACCGCTGTCCGATGCTGCATCGATAGCGCCAAAGCCCGTAACGAAATGCTTGGTCGTAGTCTCGGTGGTCCCGAGTCCATCTTGATTGGGCGTGCTCGTAGTCTCATAGTAAGTAAGGCTCTTGGGTGCACCGCCATTAGAGCTAGATCCGTTTCCCTTTTCCCACGTCATAATCGCAGACTGACCTGCCGTCGTTTCGACCTGAGACTGTTTGTCTATTGTTTTACCTGAAGTTTTACCTGAGTCCTCGATGGTGAGCGTGGCTCCCTTTTCGACCACAAAGAAGGAGTCCAAGCCGCCGGAACGGTTGTAGAGCATGTTTCCCGCAAGATTAATGGTGGTGTTTTTTTTGATGGCAATCTGCTGATTCGAATAGGCAGAATCCGTCAGTCGGAACTTGCCGCCATAGGTAAATGCCTCAGCAACATTGCCGCTTACCTCGGTATAGTCATCGGCACCGACGGTGGCGGGAGCGTTTTCATCGTTATTTTCATCATCCGCAGGCTGTGCGTCGGAAGGCTGCGTGTCACCCTCGACCTTCGTGTCGTCGGACGGCAGGCCTGCGGCAGCGGCGTCTTCGCTCGCGCCGTCCTCGAAATCGTCACTATTCTGGTTTTCGGTACCCCCGTTGTTGGCGTTTTCTACACCAGTAGACTCACTTGAGGAACCCCCCCCCATCACAGTTTCCTCGGCAGAAACCGCCTGGGCGTCGTTGGCAATGGCCTGCGAGATCGGAGGCATGACGAGCGACAGCAGCAGGCTCAAAACGGAGGCTCCGCACAAAACGCCTGCTAGCACACGATGCATCGCTTTATTGCTCTGCTTAGATTTGTCTGAATTTGCTTTCATCGATGTCTCCTCCCCAAGAGACCGCGATCTTGCTCTTTCACTATCAAACGTATCTGCGCAATCTGAAATTGCGCACGTTTAGTGTACATATTGTAACGATTGTTTAGACATCTGAGCAACAATACCGACATTTTTGTAGCGGATTCTCAATTCTCTTGACATTTGCTCAGATTTACCTTCGTTTATTCGCTATCTATTTTTTGTTTCTACTGGTAATTTAGTTGCCCATCATTTTTTAATGGCATTAGATTTATTTGCACAAATTTTTGCTCAATAGCAAACATCCCGCTCACGGTCGAAAATCGACCGTGAGCAGTAGGTCATCAACCGGAAGGAATATCCTACCAAACTGATGAGAATATCTTTAACCCATCGGCGGTTAGAAGCGTAATGCTCAGACAACCATATTTGAATTTGCGCGCAGATTTTCGGTATCAATTCGCCCAAATCGCCTGAGGCCACCACAAAGGCGCCTGTCCCCTTTGTGGTGGTTCTCCCCCAGCGCTACAGCAGATGTTCCTCGATAAAGATCGCAATGCCGTCTTCGTCGTTGCTGGCGGTTACAAAGTCGGCGGCGGCGCGGGTGGCATCGCTGCCATTTGCCATGGCCACACCCACGCCGGCATCGGTCACCATGCAGGTGTCGTTATCGGCATCGCCAAAAACGCAGATGTTCTGGAGCTCCATGTCGTTGAGCTCCGCCACGCGCACAAGGCCGCGCGTCTTGGACACGCGCGGATCCATGAACTCGTAGAGCCGCTGCGTGGTTTGCAGAGCCGCCGCCTTAACAGTGTTATCGGCAAACGTCGACGCCCGCTCAATCACCCGCGGCATTACCTCGGGCGCCATGGTAAACATCACCTTGGGCTGCGGCTCGCGCAAAAACTCGGCAAAATCGACCACCTGGTAGGGCACGCCGTCGACGCGCGACAGGTGCTCGACGCACGCGTTGCTCTCGGGCACGTAGAACACGCCGTCTCGGGGGCAGACGGGCGTTGCCGGAAGGTCCGCCATGTGCTTGCAGATGCGCGCGATGGTCTCGCCCGGCAGCGGATAGCTCAGCTCGTTGATGTCGTGCGCGCGGTCGATGACCTCGGCGCCACCGCAGCCCACCATCACGTCTACCAGGCCTTCGATGCCCCAGAGCTCGTACATGGCCTCGGTCGCGTGGGCGTCGCGTCCGGTGCACAGGCCAAAGAGCACGCCGCGCTCGCGCAGGGCGCGGATCGCCGCCACGGTGCGCGGGGACACCGTGTGCTGGCTCGTGAGCAGCGTACCGTCGATATCGCAGAGTACGGCTTTGATGTGGCTGAAGGTGGTGTCCATGGGGGCCTTTCTGGGTAGCGCGGCGGTGTGGGGTGTATTCGTGAACGGCGTACATGGTATACCAAGGCGCAGGCGCGGCCCGTCAAAGCAAAAACCACCACAAAGGTGCCCGGCCCCTTTGTGGTGGCCGGACCCGCAGGGTAGCCTGACCGGAGCGCAAACCATCACAACATTCGACGTTTTTCGGCAAAATCGCGATTTTCGCTGAATGTTGTGATGGTTTTTACTGCCTTGCGGCACGATCCAAATGCCGGCGTCCAAACAGCAGCAACGCCGCGGGAACCGCCGTCACGACCATGCCCGCCCCTACGAGCGTCTGTTGCACGCCAAATGTCGCCGCCAGCCACGGGGCAATCGCCAGCGGCGCCACGCCGGCAAACATGTTGCCAAAGCCCATGACCGAGTTGACGCGGCCGAGCTGCTCGAGCGGAGCCGTCGTTTGCACGATGGTGTTGTGGAGCGGGTTGACGACGCCCCAGGCCACGCCCAGGGCAATCTGGCCGACAAGGGCTACGCCCACGTACGGCGTTCCCACGTAGAGCAGACTTCCCAGGCCCACACACATAAGCGCTACGAGCAGGGTTTTGAGGCTGACGAGGCGCGGCGGCAAGCGGAGCGCGACCACGGCGCCCAGTACCGCGCCGACGCCGCTGGCCGACGAGAGCCAGCCCATCCATTCGACACCGACGTGCAGGACATCGCGGTAGAAGAACGACTCCAGCGGATCGAAGGCACCGTAGCCAAAGTTCGAGAGGAAGATGATGCAGAACAGCAAGGCGAGGATACTGTTGGTGAAGACTGTCTTGATGCTTGTCGCGAAGGTGGCGCGGGCGAACGTGCTGGGGTTGGAGCTTTGGCTGGCAGTACTTGCCGTCGCACCGCTTTCCGCGAGATCGCTTTCGCGCGCGGCGACGCGACCCGCTTGCGGCCTAAAGCCCCAACCGGCGACGAGCGCCAGTACGGTAAAGATCATCATGAGTACGAACACCGCGCGCGACGACGCAGCCGCTGCGACAAAGCCGCCCAACGTGGGGCCAACGATGATACTCACGTTTGAAAACATGGCGATGGCGGAGTTGATGTCTTTGAGCTCGACGGGATCATCGGTGAGGTAGGCCGGATAGGATGTGGCGATGGGCTGGGCGAATCCCATCACAAAGCCCAGGAGTACCGCGCCGGCAAGGACTGTTCCGGTCGCGCTGCCAAAGGCGAGGATTGTCGCGCCGGTTGCCAACGTGCCGACGATACTCGCCCGGAAATGACGACGCGGGCCCCAGGCGTCGAGCGCCGCGCCACCCGCAAAGGATCCCAAGATCACGAATACGTTCATAAAAAGGACGGCCAGCGATGTCGCCACGACCGAGGCATCGTCTGCATAGGTGAGCGTTCCGACGACGCCGATGAAGTAGCTGGTCTGAAAACCGGTGTAGATGAGAAAGCGCATCGCCACCAGGCGCTTGGCCTGCGCGGACAGCGAAGGTTGAGGTTTTGAGAGAAGAGATGCGAGCATGGAGACTCCTCGTTTCATACAAATACGGGCGGTGGGTATTCGCCACCGTCTGTCAAATCAATCTATCCGCATGAAACATTAAGGACGCATCAGGACCCTTCTCCCCGTTTTTCGCCCGTCATGAACTACTTGGTAGATTGTAAGGCATGTCCCACACATCTACTAAAGCAAAAACCACCACAAAGGTGCCTGGCCCCTTTGTGGTGGAAGTGACGTTTGCCCAGATAAAACCTGCCAAAATAAACCTGTCCCTTTTTGGCAGGTTTTAGGCCAGATGATCTTGGATGAGATCGCAGATGGCTCGGGCGTCGTTGATGTTGATGGCTCGGGTCGCAAAGCCGGCATCGAATGCCTGGCGTGCCAGGGCCTCGTTGCAGGCGAGGGCCAGTGTGCGACCGTCGACCAGATCGAGCGAGCTCTTACCGCGCAGACGGTCGACACCGGAGCGCGCGACGACGATGTTGTCGAAGCCCTCGGTCTTGTAGCCCTCGATGATCACCACGTCAACATCGTTGTAGCGCGACAGCAGCTCGCGCGCGGGCATCTCGTCCTCCTCGCGCGTGTCGGCGTACTCCGCCCAGCGCGTGGCGCAGATGAGGCCCACGTGTTTGGATCCGGCCTGATGATGGCGCCACGTATCCTTAGCGGGCACATCGATATCAAAGCCGTGGTGCCCATGATGCTTGAGCGAACCCACGCGCAGGCCGCGGCGGGTGAGCTCGGCGATAACCTTCTCGACGAGCGTGGTCTTGCCCGAGTTTTGGTAGCCGATAAACGCGATCGCGGGGACGGTCGGTGCCGGAGCTGCGGGCGCGACGGCGACGGGTGCGCTCGCGGGCGCGGCACCGTCAGCGGCCACGGCCTCAACGGCAGCGGCCTGACGCTCTGCACGATCCCACACGCCCGAGCGGCCGCCCTCCTTGTGCAACAGGCGCACGTCGACGATTTCCATGCCGCGATCGACCGCCTTACACATGTCATAGATGGTCAGGCACGCGGCGCTCGCGCCGGTCAGGGCCTCCATCTCGATACCCGTCTTGCCCGTCACGCCGGCCGTAACCAGTACGTGAAAGCCAACCTGCCCGTCCGTGCGCGCCGGTGCCCAGCCCTCGGGCACGTCCTCGGCCGGCGTCCCCGCCGGAGCGATGGGCGCAATGTCGCACTTGCTCTTGGTAATGAGCAACGGATGGCACATGGGAATAATATCGCTCGTGCGCTTGATGGCCATGATGCCCGCCACGCGCGCGCAGGCGAGCACATCGCCCTTTTTAGCACGATCCTGCAGCACCATGGCCTGTGTCTCGGGGTGCATGAGGATGGTGCCCTCGGCGATGGCAATGCGATGGGTCTCGGCCTTGTCGGACACGTCGACCATGCGCACCTCGCCCTTGGCGTCCACATGCGTCAGCTCGTCGCGACGGGCGTCGCGGGCGGACTCGGTGGCAGCGCTGGCAGTCGGCTGCGCGGCTGCGACGGCGTTGCCAGCATTCGCCGCAGCCGTGGCTTTGTGGGCAGACATCGCGGCCCTGCGAGCGGCCTTGGTGGCATCGGCGTACCTGCTCTTGGCCATATGATCATCCTCCGATTTGGGACATAAATCGTTGCGTGCCCTCAATTATCGCGTGTTCCTGCGGTTTGTGGGCCACGGCATCGCGCCAAATCGAAAGTACCTGCATATCATCACCACGGCGCAGGGCGTCACGCACCGAATACTCGGCATCGCTGAACAGGCACGGACGCACATTGCCATCGGCCGTCAGGCGCAGGCGGTTGCAATTCGCACAAAAATGGTTGGACATGGCGCTAATAAAGCCGACCGTTCCTGCCGCACCCGGAAAGTGCCAATAGCGCGCAGGGCCCGCGCCGGCAGGAGCGTCGTTGATGTCGAGCGGCTCGAGCTCGCCCAGGCCCGCCGCGGTGGCCCCGGCATTGATGCGCACCCGCAGCTCGTCGCTCGGCACGGTATCGCTCGCATCCCACAGCTCGGGATTGAGCGCGGGCGCATGCGGGTCCACAGCGCAATGCGAGCTCGTGCGTTCGTCGCCGATGGGCATGTATTCGATAAATCGCAGGTGGATGGGGCGGTCGACGGTCAGCCGTGCGAGGGCCGCCACATCCTGGTTGAGCCGGCGCACAACAACGCAGTTGACCTTAACGGGCTCAAAGCCCCAAGCCAGTGCCGCGTCGATGCCAGCCATGGTCTGTTCGAGTCGACCCAGGCGCGTGATCTTTCCAAAGAGCGTGGGGTCGAGCGTGTCGAGCGAGATGTTGACGCGGTTAAGCCCAGCATCTTTGAGCCGCGGCGCCAGCTTGGGTAGCAGGGCGCCGTTGGTGGTAAGCGAGATGTCCTCGATCTGCGGAATCGCGCGGATGTCGCGAATAAGCGGAATAATACGGCGGCTGACCAGCGGCTCGCCACCCGTCAGACGCACGCGACGAATGCCCTCCCCCGCTACCAAGCGCACAAAGCGGGCGATTTCCTCGGCGCTGAGCAGCTCGTCGTGCGCACGGGGCGCCACGCCATCGGCCGGCATGCAGTAAATGCAGCGGAAATTGCACTTGTCAGTAACGGCAATACGCAGGTAGTTGATATCGCGGCCGAAGCCGTCATGTTGCACGTGCCCGTCCACGCAGCCCTCCCCTCACGCGGCGTTTTATTCTTCGGAAAACATAATACCCCACGAGAGAATCACGCCGACACCCGTATGACAGGACAGGTCGCTTCGAGCAAGACCGGCTTCCCAAGCCCATCCTCAGCACAGACCATCACAACATTCGATGCTTTTCCTGATATTGGCAAAAAACGTCGAATGTTGTGATGGTTTGCCTGCCCACGGCACCCCGTAGAAGGACCAAAGCGCCCCTAAAGGCCGCCGTCCCAGTGCCGAATCACGAATTCTCGCAGGTCGTTCTGCCGCTTTTGGAACGCTTCGCTTCGGTCGCACTTGAGGCCCATAGCGAGCGCGATGGCGTTCATCGCCCGGTGCAATTGCAGCTGATGGGCAAACTGAGTCCCGGTGAGGACGATCATCCTAAAGCCCAGCGCGCTCAGCACGGTCATACGCTCCGCATCCGACGCGCTGCGCTGTTTATCAAGATGGTCAGAGCCGTTGTATTCAATCCCCGTACCGCTCGCAGGCGCATATACGTCGATCTCGAAATACCCGGCCTTTGCGAGATACTTGAACTCGTTGGGAACATCGACCCGATGGTTGAGCTCAACCTTGGCGTATCCCAGCCCGCCCTGGGAACGTTTTGCTACGACCATGATTGCGGTGGCCGTCTCCATGGGTGACCGCGCGCCATCGTGCACGCGCTTGAGCACGGCGGCCGCGCGTATAGCCCCCTGACGAGATCGGTTCTCATTGCAATAGGCAATCAAGTCGGCAACGGTATACCTCTGCCCCATCTCGATATAATCGCCTGTCGACAGACGATTCAAATGGTATCGGGCGCAGATTTCGTAGCCATATTCCAGCTGCTCGGGCTCGCTCATCCACGAACCCGCTTGGACAAAGCACATGACCTCATCAACCACCAGAAGGCCCTCTGCCACCTCGATAAGATGGTCTGGAGGTATCGGCGCTCCAAACACGTGGCACCTAAATCCAGCCGGCGTCGAGCGCTCAAAATCAAAGTTGACGAGCGTATCGATATGATCGAGCCCTTCTCGTGGAATACCAAGCGAAACCAGATAGTCGGCAACAATCCCAACTGCCGTTGAAGCCCTCAGCCCCTTGGCGTCGAGCCCCAATTTGGGCAGGCTCGCGGTCGGCTCCGCCCCGTTAGCAAGCGAGTCCTCATCGTATAGGCTGCTTGCTCGCGAGAGCGGCTCGGACGGGCGCGCCACGTTGTGGTACAGCCAGGCAGTCTTATGGGACAGGACGATCGGCAGGTCCATGAGCCCTCCAATGGAGTCGGATAACCAACCTTATTCCCCTGCCCACGGGTCCGCACACCTTCGTGCGCAAGAAAGCGATTCCACCCGGTCGAGTGGCAGAAAAACCATCACAACATTCGATGCTTTTCCCGTTTTTGGCAAAAAACGTCGAATGTTGTGATTGTTTGAGGCGAGGTGAGGAACACGGAGGGGTCAAAGCATCGTGCTCGAACGGGTTAATCAAGCTCTTTTAAGCCATGCGCCAGCTGCCAGTACTCGCCGTGCTGGGCGAGCAGCTCTTCGTGCGTGCCGCGCTCGATGATGCGGCCGTGTTCGAGGACCATGATGGCGTCGGCGTCGCGGACAGTGGACAGGCGGTGCGCGATCATAAACGTGGTGCGACCGCGCATGATGCGGTCCATACCGCGCTCGATGAGCTTTTCGGTACGCGTGTCGATGGAACTCGTGGCCTCGTCCAGGATGAGCACCGGCGGATCGGCGACGGCCACGCGCGCGATGGCGAGCAGCTGACGCTGACCCTGCGACAGGTTGGCGCCGTCGGCCGTGACCGGTGTGTCGTAGCCCCGCGGCAGGCGGCGGATAAACGAGTCGGCGCAGGCGGCCTCGGCAGCGGCGCGCACCTCCTCGTCGGTCGCGTCGAGCTTGCCAAAGCGGATGTTCTGCGCAATGGTGCCGCTAAACAGGTGCGTGTCCTGCAGCACAATGCCGAGCGACCCGCGCAGGCTGGCCTTGGCAATGTGCTTGACGTCGATGCCGTCGTACGTGATCTCGCCGTCATCGACCTCGTAGAAGCGGTTGATGAGGTTGGTAATGGTCGTCTTGCCGGCGCCCGTGGAGCCCACAAACGCAATCTTTTGCCCTGGCTTGGCAAACAGGTTGAGATCCGTGAGCACACGGGTGCCCGGCACGTAGGAAAAGTCCACGGCGTGGAAGCGCACGTCGCCGGCAAGCGGAACCAAGCCGCACGTAAGCTCGGTGCCGTCGGCGGCCACCGCGCGGCCCGACTCATCAACGGCTGCCACGTCATGCAGATGCCCGTAGACGCCCACGCCCTGACCCTCGGGAATCTTCCACGCCCATGCGGCGTCGCCCGTCTGCACCAGCTCCACGCAGCCCTCGTCCACCTCGGGTTTAAGGTCCATAGCCGCAAACAGGCGCTCGGCACCGGCCAACGCGTTGAGCAAGAAGTTGCCGAGCTGCGTAAACTGGTTGATGGGCATGGCGGCCTGGCGCACAAAGACCAGGTAGCTCGCGAGCGCACCTACGTCGGCGAGTCCCTTGATGCAGAGCATGCCGCCCGCCACGGCGACGATGGCATAGTTGACGTAGCCAATCACGACGGTCATGGGCACCATGGAGTTGGCATAGCTCACGGCGGCGGTGCCGGTGCGGCGAAGCTCGTCGTTGCGGCAGGTGAAGCCGGCAACATTCGCCGCCTCGCGGTTAAAGACCTTGATGACCTTTTGGCCCGAGACCATCTCTTCGATATATCCGTCCAGGTCGCCAAGCGATGCCTGCTGGGCGGCAAAGAAGCGCTTAGAGCGCGCGCCCGAGTAGCGCGCATACAGCACAATGGCCGCATCGCACACGAGTGTGATAATCGTGAGCTGCCAGTTAAGGATGATGAGCATGGCCGTGGTGCCCACAACCTGAATGGCGGCCTGAATCACGTTGGCAAAGCTGTTGTTAAGCGCCTCGGAGACGGTGTCGACGTCATTGGTGAAAAAGCTCATGATGTCGCCCGAGCGCGTGCTGTCAAAATAACTGAGCGGCAGCGTCTGGATGTGCGCGAACAGGTCGCGGCGAATATCGGACACCACGCGTTGGGCCGCGCGCACCATGATCTGCGAGTAGCCCAGGGCCGAGAGCACGCCCGCGGCGTAGATGATCGCCGTCAGGATGACCTGCTTGGCGAGCAGTTCCTCCCCGCCCGTAGCCAAACCGTTAACGATGGGGCGCACCATGTAGGTGCCGGCGAGGCTCGCGATGGCGGCGACGGAGGCGAGCACGCCCACCGCGAGCAACGAGAACTTGGCATGCCCCATGTAGGAGAGCAGGCGGCGCACGGTGCGCTTGAGGTCGGCCGGGCGTGCTTGGGCTGCGGTCTTAGGCATGGCGCTCACCCCCTTCCAAGGGCGATCCGCATGCGACAGAGGAAAATGGATCATTCGCGCAGCCACCGTCGTTGCCATCGCCGGCGTCCGCGTTCCCCGCACACTCCATCTGCGAGGCGTAAATCTCCTGGTATATGTTGTCGCCCGCCAGCAGTTCCTCGTGCGTGCCCACGCCGTGGACACGACCGTCGTCCAACACCACAATGCGATCGGCATCCATGACACTCGCGATGCGCTGGGCGATGATGAGCACGGTCGTATCGGAAATCCGGGCGATGTGCTCGCGAATCTTAGCGTCGGTCGCCATATCGACCGCGCTGGTGGAGTCATCAAAAATGAGCACGCGCGGGTGCTTGAGCAGCGTGCGCGCGATGCACAGGCGTTGCTTCTGGCCACCCGAAACACCGGCGCCACCTTGACCCAGCTCGCCGTCCAGCCCGCCGATGCGATCAAGGAACTCGTCCACGCACGCTGCGCGGCAAGCCGCGAGGAGCTCATCGTCCGACGCCTGCGGATTGCCCCACTGCAGGTTCTCGCGCACGGTGCCCGTGAACAACACGTTCTTTTGCAGCACAATGCCCACGGCGTCGCGTAAGGCGACCAGGTCGTAGTCGCGCACGTCGTGTCCGCCCACAAGTACGGCGCCCTCGGTGGCGTCGTACAGGCGCGCAATCAGCTGCACAAGCGAGCTCTTGCCCGAGCCCGTGCCGCCGAGGATGCCCACCGTCGAGCCGCTCTCGATGCGAAGGTCGATATGCTCGAGCACATCCTCGGCTGCATCCGCGCGGTATTTAAAGGAAACGTCGCGAAACTCGATACTGCCGTCCGCTGGCGCCGCAATCGCGAGGTCTCCCGCAGGGCTGGCGATAAAGGGCTCCTCATCGAGCACCTCGGCGATACGGCCCACACTCGTGAGAGCGCGCGTGAGCAGCAAAAACACATTGGAAATCATCATAAGCGAGTTCATGATCAGCAGCACGTAGCTCATAAAGCCCGTGAGCGAGCCCACGCCCAGCTTGCCGGCGAGAATCATGCGGCCGCCAATCCACAGGATGGAGAGCGCAGCCACGTACATCGACAGCTGAAACACCGGCAGGTTGAGCACGGCGGTGCCGAAGGTCTTGGTCGCCGTGCCGGCGAGCTCGGTATTGACGGTGTCGAACTTGGCCTCCTCGTGCTCGGTACGAACGTAGGCCTTGACGGCACGCACGGCGGTGAGGTCCTCCTGTACCACGCCGTTGAGGTGGTCCATCGAGGTCTGGAGTTGGCGGTAGAGCGGACTGACGCGATAGGTGATGGCGCCCAGTACGATTGCCAGCACGGGCAAGATGATCGCAAAGACGGTGGCGAGCGGGCGCGACAGCATCAGCGCGTAGATAAGGCCGACGATAAGCGTCACCGGGCCGCGCACCATAGGGCGAAAGCCGTTGCCCACAGCATTTTGGATAACGGTGATGTCCGTGGTCATGCGGGTGACGAGCGAGCTGGCGTCGTAGTTGTCCAGGTTACCAAAAGCGAGCGTCTGAATCTTTTTGTACTCAGCCTCGCGCAGGTTAGCGCCTAGGCCCGAGGCAACGCGGGCGGACGTGTGTGCATAACCCAAGCCCAGTACCAGCGAAAGCGCAGCGCACACCAACATGTACGACCCCTGCAGCAGCATGTAGTTGATATCACCCGCAGGCACGCCCACATCGATGATGTTGGCCATGATGACTGGGATAAACAGCTCGAGCACCGTCTCGACCGACACAAAGAACACGCCGAGGACGGCATCGCGACGGTATGCCCCTAGATAGGAAAACAGTATTTTGAGATTGCGCACGCAGGTTCAACCCCCATCAAACGTTGTTCGCAAACGCACGTATTATTGCGCGCCGAATAATGGTGTCAAGTATTCCGAAATCGTTTTCTGCAAGGTTAGCGCCGGCGGCGAGTTCTCGTGATGTGTGTCCATATTCACTCGGAATAATGGTGCGCGAGACTTTTTTCGCTCCGGCGTCAACACAAAGCTTGACTCTACAATCGTTGTAGGGTTTTCACTACACTGGTAGCTAAACGAACCAAGCCAGAAAGCCCCGCCCATGGAACACGACCTCACACGCGGCAATGTCCTTAAGACCGTCGCGGTCTTTGCCCTGCCCTATATGCTCTCGTACTTTTTGCAGATGCTCTACGGCATGGCCGACCTGTACATGATGGGGCAGTTTAGCGGCGCCGCCGGCATCACCGCCGTGGCAAATGGCGCGCAGACGCTCTATATGATTACCGTGGCGCTCGTGGGCCTGGCCATGGGAACGACGGTCATCGTCGGCCACGCTGTGGGTTCACGCCGGTTTGACCGCGCCGAGACCGCCATCGGCAACACCATTACGCTCTTTATGGGTGTCTCGGTGGTGCTGGCCGCTGTCCTGCTCGCACTGTGCCCGCAGATCGTGACACTCATTGGCACGCCGGCCGAGGCAGTCGAAGGCACCGCCGCCTACCTGCGCATTTGCTTTATCGGCATTCCATGCATCGCCGCGTACAACATTCTCTCGGCCATCTTTCGCGGGCTGGGCGATTCGCGCTCGCCTATGTACGTGATCGGCGTGGCATGCATCATCAACATCGCGCTCGATTTTCTGTTTATCGGGCACATGGGGCTCGGCCCCGTGGGCGCGGCACTCGGCACGGTGACCGCGCAGACAGCCAGCGTTGCCCTCGCGCTCGTGTGGCTTAAGAGCCGCCGCACGAACATCCACGTTAAGCGCAGCGACCTGCGCCCCCAGCCCGAGGTGCTCGGCAGTATTCTTAAGATCGGCGTGCCCGTGGCCGTGCAGGACGGCTGCATCCAGGTGGCGTTTATGTTTATCACCGTCATCGCCAACCACCGCGGCTTGGTCGACGCCGCCGCCGTGGGCCTGGTCGAGAAGATGATCAGCTTCTTGTTCATTGTGCCGAGCTCCATGGGCGCCACCGTCAGCGCACTCACGGCGCAAAACGTCGGCGCGGGCAAGGGTGACCGCGCGCGTCAGGTACTCAAAGATGCCATGACGATCTCGGTGGTGTACGGCTGCCTGATCACGGCGCTGATGTGGCTGGTGGCACCGGCGTTTATTGGCTTTTTTGCCAAGGACGCCGCGGTGGTCGCCGCCGGCACCGGCTATATGCGCAGTTATATTTTCGACGCGATTTTTGCCGGCATCCACATTTGCTTTAGCGGCTTTTTCGCTGCATACGGCAAGAGCTATATCGGCTTTGCGCACAACGTGCTGGCCGTGGCGCTCATTCGCGTACCGGGCGCTTGGCTGCTGTCGAACGCCTATTCCGACACGCTGCTTCCCATGGGCATCGCTTCGCCGTGCGGATCGATTTTGTCGGCGGTCATTTGCGTTGTCGCGTTTACCGTGCTCAACCGGCGCGGGGCTTTTGACAAGTTGGCAGCGTAGCGGGGCAACGCGAAATCGCCCCCATCGACGACATCATCAGCGACGATCCCACAACCTACGTGACGCAGATCACGATGCCTGTATCGCTAGGCTAGACCGAGCCTCGTCTCCAGCTCGGTCAACGCCTCAAAAGCATCGCGAGACACACCTGCCAAGCGCTCACGTTCCGCAATGCGAATTCGCGCCATCAGGTGCTCTTTTGCCTGCCCTTGGGCGTGCTTCGTGCGCCCTTCCGCCTGCGAGCAATTGCGATTCTCTATATCCATTACGCCTCCGGCACCTGACCAGTAGCCAAGATCTGCTCGAGTGCGTCCTCGTCCAGCACGGGTACGCCCAGCTGCTCGGCTTTGGTGAGCTTGGAGCCCGCTTTGGGGCCGGCGACCAGATAGCTCGTCTTCTTTGAAACACTGCCCGAAACCTTGGCGCCGAGCACCTTGAGCGCCGCGCCCGCCTCGTCGCGCGTGCGGTTGACGAGTGTACCAGTGAGCACGAAGGTCAAACCCGCAAGCGGCTGTGCGTCGGCGAGCTCGCCCGCCACGCCAGCGTCGGCTGCGGCTTGCGCGTGCGCGGCGCCCAGGTCGACCTCGAGCGACAGGCCCGCCTGACGCAGGCGCTCCAGCACGGCAAGGTTTTCGGGCACGGCCAGGAACTGCTTGACGCTCGCCGCGATCTTGGGACCGATGCCCTCGCACTCGGCGATGTCCTCTTCGCTCGCCAAGATAAGTTTGTCAATCGACAGGAATCGTTCGGCGATGACCTCGCCCACGCTCTTGCCCACGTGGCGTATACCCAGGGCAAACAGCACGCGACCGAGCGGCTGACTCTTGGACTTGTTGAGCTCGGCGATGATTTTCTCGGCCGTCTTGAGGCCTACCGGAATGGGGTCGCCCTTCTTGACGCCCTTTTTGCTGTTGGAGCTGGCATAGGTGCGCCCCGTGTCCAAGCCGGCGATGTCGTCGACCGTGAGCTGGTAGAAGTCCGCGACATCGTGGATCAGGCCGGCGGCAATCATCTTGTCGACGATCTCGTCGCCCAGGCCGTCGACGTCCATGCAGCCGCGACTCACCCAATGGAGCAGGCGCTCCTTGAGCTGCGCGGGGCAGTCGATGGACACGCAGCGGTAGGCAACCTCGCCATCCTCATGGACCACGGGGCTGCCGCACACGGGGCAGACCTCGGGCATGTGCCAGTCGACCGAATCGGCCGGGCGCTTGTCGAGCACCGGCCCCACGACCTCGGGGATCACGTCACCCGCCTTGTGCACGATGATGGTGTCGCCCTCGCGCACGTTTTTGCGGCGAATCTCGTCGATGTTGTGCAGCGTGGCGCGCGCGATGGTGGAGCCGGCAACCATCACCGGGTCGAACTCGGCGACCGGCGTGAGCACGCCGGTGCGGCCCACCTGGATGCGAATTTCGCGCAGGACGGTCTGCTTTTCCTCGGGCGGGAACTTAAAGGCAATGGCCCAGCGCGGCGCGCGGGCGGTAAAGCCCAGGTCGAGCTGCTGCTGAAAGCTGTCCACCTTTACGACCACGCCGTCGATGTCGTAGTCCAGGTCACCGCGATGTTCGAGCGCCTGGGCACAGAACTCGTGGACCTCGGCCGGCGTGGCGCAACGAGCCACGTTGGGGTTGACGCTAAAGCCGGCGCTACGCAGCCAATCAAGGAACTCGCGCTGGCTGTGGACGTGCAGCGGGTCGGTATCGGCGATGGCATAGATAAAGGTGGCCAGGTCGCGGCGCGCCGTGACCTTGGGATCCTTTTGGCGCAGGCTGCCGGCGGCGGCGTTGCGCGGGTTGGCGAAGGGGTCGCGCCCCTCGGCATCGGCCTCGTCGTTCAGACGAACAAAGCTGCCCTTAGGCATATAGACCTCGCCGCGCACCTCAATGGTGCGCTCGCGGTCGGCGCCCATGTGAGCGAGCGCCGGCTCGGACAGGTGCATGGGCACATCCTTGATGGTGCGCACGTTGAGCGACACATCCTCGCCCGTGGTGCCGTCGCCACGTGTGGCCGCACGTACGAAGGTGCCGTTTTGGTAAGTAAGCGCCACGCCCAGACCGTCGATCTTAAGCTCGCAGGTATAGGTGACGCTACCGGCACCGAGCGCATCCTCGGTGCGCTGGAGCCATGCGTCGAGCTCGTCCAGATCCATGGCATCGTCCATGGAATACATGCGCGCCATATGCGTGACCGGCGTAAACTGCTCGCTCACGTAGCCGCCCACGCGCTGGGTATAGCTATCGGGCGTCACCAGGTCGGGGTAGGTCGCCTCGATTTCCTGCAGCTCAACGAGCATTTTGTCAAAGGCAGCGTCCGTGATCTCGGGCGCATCGAGCATGTAGTAGCGATAGGCGTGGTAGTCGAGCTCGTGGCGCAGCTCGGCCGCGCGCGCTGCCGCCTGGGCACGGGCATCGACCGGTGCAGCGGTATCCGTGCTCGCTAGCGTTTCGGTATCGATGTCCACACCGTCACCAAACAGGCTCGATTGCTCCATAGCGGCACTCCTTCGCTCGATTTCATACGGATACTAGAGTACCACCGGCCGCAACGGGGCCGAATAGCGGTCTCAAACCGCACCGAATCGGCAGCCGCCAGACTGGAGTGGACAGTTAGTTCAGATACGTATAAATCCTAGAGCTGAATCAGGCACGAACACCCCTGTTTCAACTAATTTGGGCTCCTCGAGACCATGTAAACGTCCCGCTCTACCTTCCAAACACCCATTCGAGCCCCATCCCAATCAAAAATTGCTCAAAACGCATCCCAAGCTGCCCCAGATTTATACGTATCTGAACTAACTGTCCAGACCATTCCGGACCAGGCCTCTTGTCAGCCCCAAGTGATCCGTTTTCCTCCGTCCCCAACGGATCAACAAGAAAAGAGGGGCTGTCCCGCGTTGATGGGACAGCCCCTCTGGCATCGGTATGAGCGAAACGGCTCGCTAGTAGCCCTGGCCGTAGCCTTGACCCTGGCCCTGCTGGCCTAACAGCTCCTCCAGGTACTGGCGCAGCTGCTCGTCGGTAATACCGCCGTTGCCGGTGTCGGTCGAACTGTCGTCCTGCTGCTGGTTCTGCAGCTCCTCGTCGGAGCCCAGCTCGACGGTGACCTTTTTCTCTTCCTTGCCGCGCATAAGCGTGATCTCGACCTTCTCGCCCACCTCGTGGCTGCGCAGTGCGATGATCAGACCATCGGCGCTCGTGATTTCGTCGTCGCCCAGCTTGGTGATGACGTCGCCCTCTTGGATGCCGGCCTTGGCGGCAGGACCATCCTCAACGACGCTCGCCACGTACGCGCCGCTATCGGTGCTCAGCTTGTTGGTGCGGGCGTTGAGCGCATTGACGCTCGAAAGCGTAGCGCCCATGTACGGATGCACCGGCGTCTTGCCGTCGATAATCTGGTCGGCAATGTTCTTGGCGTAGTTAACGGGAATAGCAAAGCCCACGCCCGAGCTGGAGCCCGAGTAGCTCTCGATGAGCGAGTTGATGCCCACGAGCTCGCCATTGTCGTTAACGAGCGCGCCGCCGGAGTTGCCCGGGTTGATGGCGGCATCGGTCTGGATCATGTTGGCATAGATGGTGTTACCGCTGGTAGAGCTCATGGCCGTGGAGCGATACAGTGCCGAGACGATGCCCGTGGAGACAGACTGTTCGTTGCCAAACGGCGAACCGATGGCCATAACCCACTCACCCACGTTGAGCTTGGAGGAGTCACCGATCTCGATCGGCGTGAGCTTGGAGGCGTCGGCGTCCTTGAGCTTGATGACGGCCAGGTCGCTCGAGGCGTCGTTGCCCACGAACTCGGCCTCATAGGTGGTGCCGTCGTCCATGGTCACCACGTACTGGTCGTAACCATCGACCACATGGTTGTTGGTGAGAATATGGCCCTCGGTATCGAGCACCACGCCCGAACCGACGCTGCCCGAGCTGTCCGACTCGTCGGCAGACTGCGAAAGCGAGCCATTCTGGCTACCGCTCGAAGTGGCGGTGATGGAAACGACGGAGGGGAGGGCCTTGGCAGAAACGGCCTCGGCCAGCGTGGTGTCCTCGGAGTCGATCGTAATCTTTTGCGTCGACGAACCCGAAGCACCCGCCGTCACGGCATTCTTGCCGCCGCCGATATCGAGCGTGCCGCTCATAATGAGCGCGATGACCAGCAGGGCGCCGCAAGCACAGCCGGCAAGCGCCGTAATAAAGATCGGCAGCTTTTTGGTCTTGGTCTTGACCACCGTGTGCTTGTTCACGACCTGTTGGCCACCCAGCGGCTTGCCGGTCTGCGTGTCGTAGGCCTGCACGTAGGGAATGTTACTGCCGGCAGGCGTCGACTCCACCTGCACACGCGGCTGCTGCTGGGTCTCGCCGGCGTTGCCCGCATCCTGGGGACGCTGGGAATCGTACTCGCTCATGGCTGCGATCCTTTCGTCAAATAACCAAAGGCCCGCCAAACATGTGGCGGGCCATCATTGTTCACGTTGAGTTGTACCCCAATATGCGGGCGCAAGTGTATGAGAACGCAATCTTTTAGGAAGGCTTAAGTTCTGCCGCAGACCCGAAAGGAATCCGTACCTGCGTCAAAACCACCACAAAAGTGCCTGTCCCCTTTGTGGTGGAAAGCTAGTCCTTAAACAGATAGCCCACGCCGCGGACGGTGGTGATGTGCGCCGCGATCTGCGGGCCCACCTTGGAGCGGATGCGTCGGATGTGCACGTCGACGGTGCGCGTGCCACCGCAGTACTCAAAGCCCCACACGCGGTGCAGCAGCACCTCACGGCTGTAGGCGCGGTTGGGGTGCGTCGCCAAAAAGCTCAGCAGCGAGTACTCCATCAGCGTCAGGTCGATAGGCTCGTTATCGAGCGTTACCTGGTAGGTAGCCAGGTTGATCTCGAGGTTATCGATGTTGAGCACATCGTCGGCGGTGACGGTCTCCTCCTCGCCCATCAGGCGCTGCGCGCGAGCCTTGAGCTCGTTGGGCGTCGCCGTGGGGCATACAAAGTCGGCATGCGCGTGATTGGGCAGACGCAGGGTGCTAAGCGCCTCGTCGTCAACGATCACCAGCATAGGGACACCGCCGCGATCGTCAAGCCACTTGGCAATCTGATCGATGCGGTCGCTGCGGATGCCATCGGAATCGAGGATCAGCAGGTCAAAGTCGTGCGCTGCAGTCGGCGAATCGGGAGTAGCCAGGCTCACCTCGACACCCAGGGTGGTCGTCAAGCTGCGGGCAAACTCGTGGAAGCGCGTCGTGCGCGCCATGAACAGGGCACTCTTTTCGGACATATCGGCCTCCAAGGAAATGAGCTCAATCGTACTGGAACAAGCCAGCGCGATTAGGAGTTCGCCAGGTAGTGCTTGATCTCCCACTCGGTGATCGTAGACTCAAACTTATGCCACTCGTCGCGCTTCTTTTTGAGGAAGAAGCTGTGGATGTGCTCGCCGAGGGCATCCTTCATAAACTGCGAGTCCTCAAACACGTCGAGCGCCTCTTTGAGCGAGCGCGGCAGCGGCGTGTAGCCGGCCTCGACCATCTGACGGTCGGTGAGCTTGAGTGTCTCGGCCGTGGCCTCGGGCGGGAGCTCCAGCTTGCGCTCGATGCCGTCCAGACCAGCCGCCAGCGTGACGGCGTTGACCAGGTACGGGTTGGCCATGGGGTCGGGGCTGCGAAGCTCGATGCGCGTGGACAGCTGCTTGCCGGGCTTGTAGACCGGGATGCGGACCATACTCGCGCGGTTGCGCAGGCCCCACGTGGCGTACTGCGGCACGGAGTCGCCACCCGTGGTGATGCGCTTGTACGAGTTGACCGTGGGGTTGGTGATGGCGCTGATCTCGCGCGCGTGCGCCAGGATGCCGGCCATGTAGTGCTTGGCGATATCGGAGAGGTGATACTTCTCGTCGTCCTCGCCCCAAAAGACGTTGTTGCCGTCGTGGTCGAATAGCGACTGGCACAGGAACATGGCGCTGCCGTCCTCGCCTGCCAACGGCTTGGGCATAAAGGATGCGTGGCAACCGCTCTCGTAGGCCTGCTGCTTAATGATGAGTTTGGCCGTGGTGATGGCGTCGGACATGCTCAGGGCCTCGGCGTGGCGCAGGCTCATGCCGTGCTGCGAGCGGCCGGCGGCATGGAAGGTGTACTCCACGGGCACGGACATCTTCTCGAGCGTGAGGACCGTGTTGCGGCGCAGGTCGCGGGCGGCATCGCTCACCGAAAGATCGAAGTAGCCCACGTTGTCGAGCGGCTCGGGGGTGTGCTCGTCGGGGAAATAATAGTACTCCAGCTCGGCGCCCACGTTGAGCAGGTAGCCAGCCTTCTCGGCCTTGCGGAACATGCGGCGCAGGGCATCGCGCGGGTCGCCGGCAAAGGGCTTGCAATCGGGAGTGCACACATCGCAGAACACGCGGGCGACGCCGTTATGGCTCGGACGCCACGGCAGAATCTGGAAGGTCGAAGCATCGGGAAACGCTAGCATGTCGGCTTCCTCGGGCGTGGCAAAGCCCTCGATGGCGGAGCCGTCAAAGCCAATACCCTCCTCAAAAGCGACCTCGAGGTCCTCGGGGCTAATGGCAAAGTTCTTGAGGCGGCCGAGAATGTCGACAAACCACAGACGCACAAAGCGGATGTCACGCTGCTCTACGGAGCGAAGTACGTAATCGATGTTCTGCTGGTTCATGTCGCTCCCCTTTCTTTCGGGCGGGTTTCGACTGGTCTATATCGCAGATACTATCGCAGAAAAATGTTTCCGCAGGGTTAAAGCGTATCAAGCGCTCAAAAAACGTGCGCGAACAGGCCGTTGCGAACGAGCGGCTAGCGTTCAGATTCGGAGACAATTTGTCTACAGGCTCGTTCCAGCGTAGGGAACTCCATCGTCACTGCATCCCAAACAACCGAGCGGTCGACATTGCCGTAATCATGCGCAAGATAATTTCTCATGCCGATAATTCCACGCCATTCGATTTCGGGATGAAGCCGCTGCGAGCGTTCCGACAATTTGCCCGCTTCTTCCGTTACCCTAAGCGCACACATCAAAAGGGAGTCCGCCAACGCCCTCGTCCGCACGTCATTCGCATGCAGAAACTGGTCCTCGGTGATATCAAAAACCTTGATGCGCTCGTTCGTTTCAGAAATGGCATCCAAAACCTCTTGGGCGCGAAGGCTGTCTGACTTACGCGCGATCATAAAGGATCACTCCTTCGCGCTCGATTACCGCGGCAAGATCGTCATCAAGATGATCACTAGAGACGAGATCAACCTGCCTCCCGGTTTCTTTGCGCACCGCCTCACCAAATGCCGACAGCGCGAAAAGACCAAAGCCCCGCTCGCGATCGACTTCGAGGCGCAAGTCAATATCACTATCGGCATGCGCCTCGCCACGGGCATACGAACCAAAAAGAATCACGGTTTTGATGGCGGGAATCGAGCTGGCCGCCTCGCGGACGGCGGACTCAATCTGGGCAGTATCCAAAATGCCCGCCGCGGCGCTTTCGCTCGCAGAGCTTTTACCGAGTGAAGGAACAAACGGCAGAGAGCGTTCGCGCAGCATCTGCCTCATAAACATATTGACCGCAACAGACGAAGTCATGCCAAGCTCTTCGCACAGCTCGGCAAATGAGTCTTTAATTGACGAGTCCACTCGCACACTCAGCACAGACGCAGCCATGGATACCTCCTGTATGACATTGTCTATATATTATCACACAGACTAGCGCGAGGTCGAAGCGCGGTGTTCGATGTGACCGGGAACCTCGATGCGTTTGGGCGCCAGCTTTGCGGCCTCGCCCACCGTGGTGGTGACGACGTCAATGCGCTCGGACAGGCGCTCGACCACGCGCTCGGCAATGGTGAGGGTGTCCTGCGCGGCCGTGGTCACGCCACCAAAGAGCACATGGTTCCAGGGGTAGTCGTCAAACGTCGCGATCTTGAGCCCCGCCGGCAGCGAGGGTCCCAGCTGCGCTAGCGCCTCGGTCAGACGCAGGAAAACCAAGCCGTTGACAGCAATGAGGCCGAGCTTTTTACCTGCATAGCCGCGGATGGTCTCGTCCAGGCGGCCGACGCCCGTGGCGCCCCCGTCGGCCAGGGTGACGACCTCGCCGGCAAGGCCGCGGTGCAAAAGCTCGTCGGTAAAGGCCTCGGCGCGCTTGCGACGCACGGGGCTGTCGTCGCTTGCCTCGGTGAGCAGGCACAGGCGCTCGCTGCCAGCAGCGGTCAAGGCGTCTACCAGGCCGGCGACCAGCTCACGGTTGTTAGATGTCACCAGATCGACACCGCCGTCGGCAACGTCGCGGTCGAGCAGCACAACGGGCAGGCGCCCCGCGGCCGCGGCGATCGCCTTGTCGTTGCCTCCGCAGGTGTTGACGACCAGGCCGTCCACGCCGGCATCGATAAGTCTGGTGAGCGACTCGGCCTCCTTGGCGGGATCGTTGCCGCTAATGGCCGTCATGAGCGAGCAGCCGCGCGCGGCGGCACTGGCGGAAAGGCCCTCGAGCATAGCGCTGGAGAACGGGTTGGCGATGTCGGCCAGGATCACGCCGATGAGGTTGGTGCGCGAGCTGCGCAGATTGCGCGCGGCAGCACGTGGGCGATAGCCGGTGCGCTCGATAACCGCCGCGATGCGAGCGCGGGTTTCCTCGGTCATCTGCCCGGGGCGGTTGTTGAGATAGCGCGAGACCGTGGCCGGGCTCACGCCCGCCTCGGCGGCAATGTCCTTGATTCTCATCTGCGCCATGGCGCACCCCGTTTCCCAATTGTCAGCAGTCTGAGCCATTTTAGGCATTTTTTAAAAATCTCGCTTGCAAAACGCTGTAGGTGAGTATACTACAACTCGAAACGAAACCGATTTCGTAAACCGATTTCGGCAAGCGTTGGCGCTGAGGTGCAAAGATGTACCCTACCGTCTTGGCACCTCCGCGCCAACGCCATATCAAAGGTGTACGCACGAGCAAGAAGGAGCTGCGCGACCATGGGTAAAACGGTTCTTACCTTCGGCGAAATCATGATGAGGCTCTCGCCCAAAGATCATCTGCGCATTGAGCAGGCAACCGAGTTTGACGTCCGCTACGGTGGCGCCGAGGCCAACACCGCTCTTTCCCTGGCCTACCAAGGCGACAAGGCCGCTTACGTATCCGTTGTCCCGGCCAACCGCCTAGGCGAGTGCGCGCTGCGCTCGCTGAAGGCCTACGGCGTCGACACAACGCGCGTCGTGCGTCAGGGCGACCGTCTTGGCTCCTATGTGTTTGAGGTCGGCGCCTCGCAGCGCGGCAACGGCTGCGTCTACGACCGCAAGTTCTCTGCCATCAACATGGCCAAACGCGACGTCTTTGACTGGGACGAGATCCTCAAGGGCATCGATGTCTTCTATTTCTCCGGCGTGACCCCCGCCGTCTCCGATGAGATGGCCGCCGCCTGCAAGGAGGCACTCGCCGCCTGCCGCGCCAAGGGCATCACCACCGTGTGCGACGTGAACTATCGCGGCAAGATGTGGTCGCCCGAGAAGTCGCAGGCCACCATGAAGGAACTCCTGCCGCTCGTCGACATCTGCATCGCCAACGACGAGGATGCGCCCGCCGGCCTCGGCATGACCTGCGTCTCTGGTTCCCTTGCCCATGGCATCGAGGAGCGCGACACCTACGTCGAGATGGCCCGTCAGATCTGCGCCGAGTACGGCTGCAAAAAGGTCGCCTCGGTCGTCCGCAACATCTCTTGCGTCGAGCGCTCCATCTGGATGGGCATGCTCTTTGACGCCGAGAGTGGCGAGCACTGGTTCTCCCCTGCTCACGATGTGCACGTGCTTGAGGGTGTTGCCGCCGGCGACGCTTTCAACGCCGGCCTGGTCCACGCCCTCATCAACGACTTCGATCCGCAGGCTGCCGTCAACTACGCGATTGCGGCTTCAATCCTCAAGCTCACCATCAAGGGCGACTCCAACTTGGTGACCGCAGACGAGATCGCAGCCGTAGCATCAGCCGCCGACGGTGGCACCCGCGTCGCGCGCTAGTCCGTCTCCATTCCGCGGGCCGCAGCTTTCCAATCCCATACCCCTGCGGCCCGCTCCCCGATTCCTCCGGCCGGGCAAAACCACCAGTCCCATTCCGGTTTTGCCTGGCATTCCCTACATGACTGGTCAAGCAGCCGGTTTTGGAATTGCTTGAACCCCAAGCGGTGCCTCCGATAACCAATCCAAAATCGGCTCCTGACCAGCACATTTGGTAATCACGCGCCCATGCGCGCCACACATCGAAAGGAACATCATGTTCGATCAGTTCTACACCACGCTTGAGTCCCTGGGCATCGTGCCGGTCGTTGTGCTCGACAAGGTCGAGGACGCCGCCCCGCTCGCCCACGCTCTTATGGCAGCTGGCATGAAGTCCGCCGAGGTCACCTTCCGCACCGCCTGCGCCGCCGAGTGCATCGCCGCTATGGCCGAGGCCGAGCCCGAGATGTGCGTTGGCGCCGGCACCGTCCTGACCGTCGAGCAGGTTGAGCAGGCCCGCGCAGCCGGTGCCAAGTTCATCGTCTCCCCGGGTTACAACGAGGACGTCGTGAAGCACTGCATCGACATCGACCTGCCCGTCCTTCCCGGCACCGTGACCCCCTCCGAGGTCACCGCAGCCGAGAACCTGGGCCTCAAGGTCACCAAGTTCTTCCCCGCGTCCCAGTATGGCGGCTTGAACACCATCAAGGCCCTCGCCGCTCCGTTTGTCGGTCACCGCTTTATGCCTACCGGTGGCGTGAGCACCGCCAACGTCGAGGAGTACCTGAGCTCCTCCGCCATCATCGCCTGCGGTGGCACCTGGATGGTCAAGCCGGCCCTGTTTGCCGACGGCGACTTCTCCAAGGTCGAGCAGATCGCCCGCGAGGCCATGGACGTCGTCAAGAAGGTCCGCGGCTAGGTTTAGCTCTCTATCGTGAAAGGGGGCGTGCCCTAGACCTCGCCCCCTTTCTTTTAAAGCGGCTCGGAAGCGCGCCGTTTCCGTCACGAACAAGAACCAAAACCGTCTTGTATGCTGATAGAACGTGACGGAAGCGACACGCCTCCAAGCCGCTTTGCCTACTCGGCTGGCCGTCGCGCTCAACTAAGCCACTTCGACAAAAGCCGAGCCACCAAAACAGCTGCGGTGCCGTCTGGAGGAATGGACCCTTGCTTCCGGTCTTTTCCTCCAAGCGGCGCCGCAGCGTTTTCGTGCCCCGGTTACGCCCCAACGCAGTTGCGGTGAAATAGGGACTGTTTGCGCCACCT
>OBZH01000390.1_pt1 | contig 50248 bp, 55 predicted proteins | sample 1476881 | NCBI WGS metagenome assembly OBZH01 (sample SAMEA2580230, study PRJEB22360) | human gut metagenome | biome: human gut; feature: human-associated habitat; material: faeces | place: Denmark | collected 2008/2010 | reverse complement strand
TAAATCAGAATTTAGAAGCGATGGCGAAGCAACTTTACGATTACTGGTTTGTGCAGTTTGACTTCCCGAATGAGGAGGGCAAACCGTATAAATCAAGCGGTGAGGTAATGGTATATAATGAACGGTTTGGAAGAGAAATCCCGCAACGGTGGTCAACAATGCCGATATCTGAAATTTTAGATAAGTATCCTACAACAAAACGGTATGAAACAAAGGAATATCTTTCTTGTGGAAAATATCCAATTATAGACCAGGGTGATTCGTATATTGTTGGCTTTACAAATGAAGTTGACCATCTTTTAACACGACATCCTGCGGTTTTGTTTGGCGACCACTCCACAAAGGTCAAATTCTTAGACTTTGATTTTGCACGAGGAGCTGATGGTACCCAAATTTTATATTCCTCAAACGAGGCTGTATCTCAATACTATTTATATTTGGCAGTAAGTGCATTGCAAATTCGCAATCTAGGGTATTCTCGCCATTTCAAATATCTCAAAGAATTGCCAATTATTATTCCAGATTTGAAAATTGCAAACAAATTTAAAAATATTGTCAAGCCATTATTTGAAGAATGGACTAAGAATATATTCTGTAACATAGAACTCACAAAACAGCGTAACGAACTTTTGCCTCTCCTGATGAATGGCCAAGTATCGGTAAATTCTGATTTATCTGACGATTGATAGCGATTTTCTTCTCTAAACCTTGGAGAATAACTACAATATTGTTCTGGATGCTTTCACTAATATCTTCAATTGGTATAGCAGCAAAGGCTGCATCCAATTGGAGATTTTTTATACCGGACGTTTTGCCTTCGAAATTAAAAAACGCCCCAAGATTATAGATAAACTGAAGATAATAGTAGACATAGAGGGGATTCCAACCTTTCTTTACTCGAAAGGCAGTACAAAAATTGGAGCATATAACAGCCCCGGCATGGTCAAGCAGCTCTTGTGATACCAAAGATACACGCCCTGTGGATTGAGTTGGGCTACCACCTGACTTTTCAATGATAATGTCTCCTACTTGAAGACATTTTTTTGCATATGCTTGTTGGCTGATATAGCGGACTGGAATTGCCGAGAAATCATATTCTGATATTGGAATAATATCAGCCCCACGTACACAAGTTACCGCACAAGGTGTTTCTTTAGAGTAAGTTTCCTCGCCCCAATCTCCGGCAATGAATACTTCTATAATGTCAAATAATTTCATTCGTTGTCTTCAGGTTTAAGTTTAGGGAGTTTTGAAGAAGACTTCTCAATTTTCTTTTCATTGGAAGCAACGCGTCGTTCTACCTTCTTGATGTCCTCTGCTGCTGGCAGTTCTTCCGGGCGTATGCCTCGCTGACCGAGCATTTGTCGGATGCTGCGGTTGTTGTCCATATGTTCGGTAGTTATACTATGCTCACCATAAAGGTCTTTTTGTTCGACATTGTAATTTGTCATTTCCGTGGCAAGATTTTTCGCTGCAATTGTAAGAGTTGGAAGAAAATCTGCTAATGGGCGTGTCGATTTAATGCCAAGCCGGTTCTTCATATCTTCTGTTGTATGCCCACCGAATAACACACCATCACCTTTAGAACGAATGCGTCCAAAACCTTTATCATCCACTCCGCGCTCATAAATATTACGTGATAATTGTTTTTCGGAAGAACGCAGACGATCTCTCGTTTCAAGTCGCGACAATTGTTCTATATGCTCCGCAATAAGTTCTGCACGTCGAGTTTGTACGGCAAAATAACCTTGTGCAAAAGCTATTTCTTCTTTCTTGGGATCGCCATTCTGTGCGATAAGATAGCACGCATAACGAGTTAGCATGAAATCTTGTATTTCACGCTTAGCTCCGCTACCCAAAGTAACCATTTTCGTGACCTCACGAAAATGGTCATCAATGTTGATATTCTGCGTTTTACATGATTCAATAGCACGAGTCAATGCTACTTGAAAATTCTCCCATCTTGCATACCCCAATATAATCTGCAATTCTCTCGCAAACCATACTTCTACTTTATCCGCTCCATTATCGTCTTCGATATAATGGCAAATGTCATCAAACGATTGCTTATGTTTATTGATTCTCTGCAAGTCCATAGTGCTTTTATTAGCGTTCCATATTAGACTGCAAAAGTACAAATTTTAAAGCAGAAATCAGCACTGTTATTATCCCAAATACTTCTTATGAGCTAGCTTTACATTGTTTTGGTTCACAATGGCATAATGCAGTGTAGTATCAATGCGTACATGACCAAGTAAACGTTGTACCTGTTCAATGGGCATACCTTTGTCGATAGCCATTGTTGCAAGAGTACGACGGAACTTGTGAGGATGGACTTTGGGCATAGAAAGTGTGTGTCCTAATTTTCGGATTCTCATTTCTATACCGCTGATAGTAAGGCGTGTGTGAGGAGAATGGAGTGAGACGAATAAAGCTGGATTGTCGTCAGTACGCCCATTGAGGTATTGTTGCAAGTGCAGCTTGGTTCGAGCATTGAAGTAAACAATACGTTCTTTATTCCCTTTTCCAAATACCACACACTGCCGTTCGTGGAAGTCTATATCTTCACGGTTTAGTTTTACCAATTCACCAACACGAATACCCGTGGATGAAAGAAAGTCTATAATAGCAAGATCTCGTTTGGTCGTGCAACTATCTCGAAGTTGCTCCAACTGTTCGTCAGAAAGCACCTCTTTTACAAGTGAATCTGTCTTAACTTTGTGAATGCGTCTTACCGGGCTTTTAGCGATATAATCTTCATCTTCCAACCATGCAAAGAAGCTGGAAAAGATGCGTCGCATATTGTCAATGGTCACTTTACTCGATTGGTGTTCTTCTTGATAATCGGATAGATAAGTACGAATATCTGTTGTTGTAATGTGACAAATTGCCAATGAAAGCGTGACTAACAACCGTTCAATGGTATTACGATAGTAAGTTAATGTCTTATCCGAACATCCCTCTATCTTTTTGGCTGATATAAAAGAGTTAAGAAGATGTTCATTCTCCTGCGTTTGCTGTGTGGCGCAATCGCTCTTTTCAATGATTTCTACATTATGCAGTTCTGATGTAAGCACAGCTTTAAGCCGTGCCATTTGTCGGCAATCTAAGTCACGCTGCATTTCCGCAACTACCGCCTGAATGATGTTCTCTTTCATAATTCTGATATTTTATCCATATATAATATAAAGGACTGCTAAATCAGAATTTAGAAGCGATGGCGAAGCAACTTTACGATTACTGGTTTGTGCAGTTTGACTTCCCGAATGAGGAGGGCAAACCGTATAAATCAAGCGGTGAGGTAATGGTATATAATGAACGGTTTGGAAGAGAAATCCCGCAACGGTGGTCAACAATGCCGATATCTGAAATTTTAGATAAGTATCCTACAACAAAACGGTATGAAACAAAGGAATATCTTTCTTGTGGAAAATATCCAATTATAGACCAGGGTGATTCGTATATTGTTGGCTTTACAAATGAAGTTGACCATCTTTTAACACGACATCCTGCGGTTTTGTTTGGCGACCACTCCACAAAGGTCAAATTCTTAGACTTTGATTTTGCACGAGGAGCTGATGGTACCCAAATTTTATATTCCTCAAACGAGGCTGTATCTCAATACTATTTATATTTGGCAGTAAGTGCATTGCAAATTCGCAATCTAGGGTATTCTCGCCATTTCAAATATCTCAAAGAATTGCCAATTATTATTCCAGATTTGAAAATTGCAAACAAATTTAAAAATATTGTCAAGCCATTATTTGAAGAATGGACTAAGAATATATTCTGTAACATAGAACTCACAAAACAGCGTAACGAACTTTTGCCTCTCCTGATGAATGGCCAAGTATCGGTAAATTCTGATTTATCGGTTTGCATTAACTTAATTATTAGGACAACCACAAGAATTTGCAGCTATCCTAATGATTTATTTTGGAGTTACCTGCGTATAGTTTTTCTTTGAGAATTACGGGCAACTTGCACTGCGTACATCAGGCATCTCCGTTTATACTCATCGTCCTCTTCATCCGGTCTGCGACCATCCCAACGAAGGTCTGAGTCGGAATTACCACCACCACCTCCGGAAGAAACAGGTATCGGTTGCCCACTGATGAGCGCATCGGCTACTGCAAAAATCATATTGCGAACTGAAGGTATAGCCAACTGGCCGAGCAATGTATTCAGTTCTGACTCCAAATTTTCGTTTGCGTCTGAAAGAGTTTTATTCTCTCGTCTCAACTGATAAAATTCACCGTAATCCGCTAGAACATTATTCTGGGCGGCTTCAACCTGTCGGGCTGCATCATTTCTGTATAGGGATTCTATCTTCCGAACAATTTCGGTAAACTGCTTGGAGATAGACCGATTCTGACGCTCAATCCATTTGTCCGTACCGAACAATGGTACTTTCTCTGTAATTTGCGGTGGAGTGAAATCGACCTTGTGGTTACGGAACGGCTGGACAACAGAACGGACTTTTGCTGCATCCTTTGTCAGTTGCTCCAATTCCTGCTCCTTTACTTGAAGTTTACCTGCTTTGTCGTCCAATTTAGACTGATACTCTGCAATGAGCTTCTGTATATCCGTTTTCTGCGCCTCATATTTGTCAAGAGTTATCTTGCCGGAAGCGAGTGCTTCATCAATTTCTTTAAGCCGGGTTCTACCGGCAAGTATTTCCCGTTCAAGTTTCCGTATCATTGTTTGTAATCCTTTGACCGCTTTCTCTGCCTGCTTCGCCTCTTTAGTAAGTTTCCGGATATAGTCGCGCTTGTGCAAGTGCTGCACATTGCGACCGTCAATACTGTCGCCCCGATCAAGACCGTATTTGCTGCCGACCTCTTCATAAAGAGAGGTGTGCATTTCCCTAAGGATTCGACCGTATTCAAATCGTTTTTTCCCGAACTTCGCCGACCACATGACGCATTCGTGTCCGCTTTTGGCTCGTTGTCCGACAGGAACGATCAAGGCATGGATATGCGGACTGCTCTCGTCGAGATGAACCTGAAAGCCGATGATGTTCTCCTGCCCGTATCGTCGGGCGCACCAGCCATAAACGTCTTTTGCCCATTGTTCGATTTCCGGGCACCGCTGGAGGTGGCTGTTGTCCGCCTCCTTGTCCAGATTGACGGCTTGGTCTCCGAATGCCATTTCGAGAGTGCGGTCGTGGTTGCCGCCGAATATGAATCTGGCACAACAGTTCGGCTGTATCTTGCTGTCGGCCTTGAACGGATGCCAATCCAGCTCCGCGAGCCTGTCCATAAGCCGCACCTCAAGAGACTTTTGCTGATAGCCCAACGGATGGATCTTCCCGTCGGGCCCGATCTCGAAATTCAATCCCATACGGCTCTTGTCGTAATGGTTGGTCGGGTCCTGATTCTTTCGCTCAATCTTGTCATCATCTCAGCGTCGTTCATTTTCATTGGCCTCCGCCGTGCCGAATGATTTCCCGGCTTCGACGTGCATGGCCTGCTTTATATCTGTATTCATAATCGATGTTCATTTGATAAATGGTTCTTGTTTGAGCTTGCTCACTACGGGTCGGAGTCTGCCGAATCCCGACGGGACTTTCTTGCCGGCAGGCAAAAAGTCCTTATTGTGTTATGGACTTTCCCTGTAAACTCCCGAAATCACGCTCGGGTTACTCGACCAGTTCCAGATCCAGTTCGTCAATGAGCAGTTGCAATGCTGGATTACGCTGTATCATCTGTTGGAGTATCTGGCGTTGTGTCGGGACGGTCAGAAAGAAGTCCGCTATGTCCAGACCACGGCAGCGCTGTTCGTCGGTGGCCAGGCGTTCCAGCATATCGGAGATAACCGCCCGTTTGCAGATGTCGGCCAGCAGGGCGGATTTCTCCCGCCATCGTTCCGTCGCCCCCAGATCGGGAATGAGAGTTACCTCTCTGTCCCGAAGAACGGACATTGCCTCCCGGTTGAAACTGCCATTCTTCCCGCCCGTTGCCAGCCAGATGTAATCCGGTATGAAGTGGCACATGACGACGGCAGTCTTCTCGCTCTCGACCAGCATCACCGGCGCCGAGGTGGAGCGGTTCAGCAGGTGTTCGCCGAAGAGACATTGCCGGAGACGGAAGTCCGGCAGATGCAACTCCGAATGCACCCAACTGACATACGCCCAAGGCTCCTTTATCCGATGCCCGGTAACGGGATCGTACAGCATGATTTTCCCGGTCCGTACCTGTCCTGACCGGTTCGTCTGCCAGAAGATGGTAGCACCACCCCATTTGGATGAGGTGCCGATGCGGTATAACCGGAACAGATGCTGAGTCTCCTCCTCTCCGAATGTCTGGCAGAGGAAGCGATACAGGGGGTTGATCTCATAGTGCGACAGGCTCCGTCCGACCACATCGACGGAGATAAAAGAGGGAACGGGATGGGGCGTTTCACGCTCGGCAGCCCTTGGCAAGATGCGACGATCGGCTCTGCCGCCGTCCGGTTGAGACTGCACATCGGGATTGTCCCGGAAATACTCTCGCGGTGTGTAATGATACCCACAGGAGTTTTCATGGTCACATTTGCCCACCGTGTCCGGAAACCGGATGATGCCTTCTTCATCGACATAGCGGACGAAGCAGCGGCTTTTACCGCAGTTGGGGCAACTGATCTTGCTCCCGTAACGGTATTTCTGGAGATGGAATCTGTACTCACTCATGGCCGCGCGGATTTTCATCGTTTGCACACTGCACTTTTGCACTTTGACACCTGATCCCTCCCGTTTCGCCGTCCGAAAGTGCAATAGTGCAAGGTGCAGCCGGTTTGTTCGGACAGAGTTTGCGATACGTCCCGTGGTCGATCTTCTCCAGGAGGGGATTCGGCTGGCAGCACAACTTTTTCAGCGCATAATAGACCGAGCGTCTTGACAGCTCGACCCGCTTTCCCGCGACGGTCGCGTCGCCGGCCGTGAAGGTGTCGCCCAGCAGCGACAGCCACGCCTCTTTGGACTCGCCGATATTGCTTGCGACAATCAACTCCTGAATCCTCCGATAGGTCTCCTCATAATAGCCGATCATCCGAATGGCCGCCTGTACGGATTCGAGGTCTACGCATTGCATACCGCCTCCGTCCGTCACCCATTTCAACACCTGGAACACCAGCGAAAGCCGGGCGGCGTTGCCGTTGAGTTTCATCTTGCGGCTCTCCACCTCCGCATCGTCCTCAATGGCGTTCACTTCCTCGATGATGCCGTTGTACCAGTTGTAGAAATACTCCTCCGCGTCGTCGGCCATATTCAGCACAACACCCGTCGGATACGGGAGGTTCACAATCCTGTCCAGTACCTCCCGCCACTGTCCGACAAGATCCGGCTGCGCAATGGTACCGTCGTTGCGCTTCCAGCCCGAAATTCTCCGGTCTTTCGGATAGACGAACAGAAAGCGGTCGAGCAGTCCGTTTGCCATGTATTCGGTCCGGAAGATTTCCGGCAGCAGATTGGTCTGCACCGAACCGATGATGTTGATGCACGGATTCTTGATAAGGATTGGCCGGACTTCCGACTTGCGGATCACCTTCAACGGTTGGCCGCTGTAGGCCGTCAGCAGGTCTTCGATGAGGTTGTTCCGGTTGTTGTACCGTTTCACGGAGTTGAACAGCGCACGAATCTCATCGACCACCAGCGCAATGCCGCGCGGGTTGTACTGGTGGATGCTCATCATCGCCTCGGGCGTGAAGTCCGAGATGACAGTCGTTACCAATTGCGGCTTCCGGAGCAGCGTGCAATCCTCCGCCTCACCGCCGCGCCGGTTTCCGAACGAGGCAAGCACCCTTTCATAAGTGTTCCACTCCTCGTTGTACTTCTCGTACATCCGGTCGTCGTGCTCGCGGATCGGTTTGTAAAGGAAACCCAGCGGCGGTGTCTTGCCGAGCCCCGGCCTGCCGACCAGCATCATGTAGATGGAGGGGCTGGTCTTCCATTCTCCCTTTATTCGGATCCGGCAGGAGTTCCCGATGGCCGTTGCCACCGCCGACAGCAGGATGGAGGCCGTATATTCGACATTGAAGTTCTCGTAACGGGCCAGGTTCAGAACGAGTTTCTGAATCCTCGCAGGGAAGGCATCCAACGGCAGACCCGTTTCGGGGATACGCTCCACCTCCAAGCGGAGCATATTGGTCAGTTGCAACCGGTCATACATGGGAACCTCCTTCCTGATCGGACGGCATGATGCCGGAGGCAAACGCCTCGTAGTGGAAACGGCGCAGGAAGCGGTCGACATCCGCCTGCGTGTACCAGTATTTGTCGCCTTCGCGCGAGTAGCCGAGATAGCCGTTGTCGCGCAACTTTTTCAGATACTTATCTTTAATGTTCAACATCTCCATCAAAGACTTGTTATCATAAAGACGATGCCCACTTTCATGAGCCAGAGGCGGCAGTTTCTCCTGTTTCTCTACTATGCTGAGAATCTTTTCAAGCAATTCCCGGTCGCATCGTTTCTTTTCTTCATTTAATTTTTGAGCCATAGTATATCATCGTATTATGGCTTAACCTTCCTTATGCACACTCGGACTGTAAGCCGGGTTTACGTGCTATGATACGACTGTGCACATCGTACCAAAAGCACGATGCAAAGGTTCAAACTCATTAGGAATCTTGATATTAGAATGAATTAGATACTATGTTAGAGATCGTGTTAGAGTTGTATATAACACGGAGGTGATGAGCTTATAACCTGCTGCTTGTCAAACAAAAAAAGAGTAGCACATTGGCTACTCAAATAACTTGTCAATTTTCTCGGATCCTATAGGGGCAGCTTTGTTTTTTCTTGAATGTCTTGATTGAGTCAGATCTTTCATGTTAAATAACTTATCCAGTTCAGCACCCGGAAATAGTTCCACTCTGCCAGGCATCCAGTACATCTTCTCATCATATATTGTTTTTTCAGGATAATCTTCGCAATAGATACGTCCACACATATATGCAAGAAGGACTTTGTTCAAAGTCCACTCATAATGGTCATCGTTGATAATGATATATTCTTCTTCAATGGCTTTATCAAAGATCTTTCGTGCCAATTCAGTATCAAGCCGAGACGGTAAAGTCACTTTATGGTGATCTGGAACCAAATCTTCTTGCACAGATTCAGTTTCTGTGATTTTCTTTCCCTTAATTCGCTTCTTTTGATGCAAGTCCTCTGCTGCATATATCAGCGTTATTGCACATCCGATAGCGGTACTGATTCCCACAATGACAGCCGTGCCGGTTTCTGTTCCCCAAGATGGGCGAAGCACCCCTAATCCAAGAAGGATGAGGATACCGATAATGGCAGTGAGCCCTACACCCCAGAATACCTTACGGCTGTTTAACTTGTATATATAGGTTACAGCCAGTACAATAAGGAATCCTGCTATCAGGATACATGCAACTCGAAATGGCAATGATATCATGTTTCTTTATCTTTTCACAGTGATTATATAGTCAAGTTGATTAATTCTCCGCTTAGTTTTGCCACCTCTGCCGACAGCGTTTCGGGCAGGAATTTGGCATAAACCTTTTCGGTGACATCCGTACTCCCATGGCCGAGCAGACGGCTGACAACCGACATAGAAAGGCCCTTGTTCAGGGCAAAGACCGCAAACGAATGCCGGGCCACATGCATTGAGAGGGTAAACGGAAGCCCTATCTGTTCTCCGACAACCGCCAACGACTGGTTGATACACTTGGTCGCATTGTTGCGGGCCTTGTACAGCGCCTCCGCATCGTCGAGATCCAGATCCTCCTTTACCAGATTGAAGACATATCGACATCCTGTCCGTTTCTCTTGCCAGCGGTGCAGAATATTCAAGGCAGGTTCCGTAAGCGGAATCACATGACGCTTGTTCGTCTTGATCATAATCTTCCGCAACTCCTTTCGGGCAAAATCGATATGCTTCCATTGCAGAGTCATCACATCCACCACACGGAGTCCGCAGGCATGGAAGGCAAAGAAAAACATCTCCAGAAACTCCTTGCGGCGCGGTTTGGGAGTCGTCTTGTAATATTCAAGCAAGGAAAACATTTGCTCTTTGGACAGGCTTTTGCCATCAAACTCCGCCTCTTCTTCCGAAAGAGAAACCTTTGATACGATACGCATATCCTGAATCCTTGCATTGACTGCAGGTTCCATCATGCCCATCTCACTCGCATAGGCACAGGCTTTCAGAATCGGCGTCAAGGCGTGGTTGATGGTCGCATCACTGTTCAACTTGACCTCCCTGCGCCATGTAATGTAGCTGTCCAGCAGTTCCGGAGTCATATCGCCTACATAGATTGCATCGGGCCGATAGGAACCCTGTTTGGTCGCCCGCAGAAAGGTCTGGAAGATATTCATGCAGCTCTTCCCGTTTTCGTAGCGGCTCCGGCCTATCCGATTCCGGGAATAGTCTGACGAGAGGCGTTCCAGCGCAAATTCCACGAAATCCTTTCCTTGATCCCGTCGGGCAAGCGGCTTGTCCGCAAGAAAGCCAGCCACCACTTCTTCTGTAATCTGGTTCGGATTCAGCTCGTTGTACTCCGCAAGCAGGCTGTCGATCCGCTCGACACGGGACAGCAGAAGTTGGTTAAGACGTTTGTACTCGCTGCCGTAACTGACACGCAGCTCGCCACGTCCTTGATTCCCGTTCTGGTTCCAATCGGCAATCTTTGCAAAGACGTTTGTCGTTTTACGGATAATCTGTCTATTCCAGGTATATTCCAATACGACAGGGTAGGCTTTGTCCACCTCCGCATCTTTGGGGACACGGAGCCGGTATCTGCCAAGTGGATATAGTCTTTTTGGTCTTCCCATACGCTTTTTCCTCCTTTTTTAATATTCCCGAGGAGAAACAAAGGTAATGTATTTTAGACAAACAAACTCCGATTTTGAGCGAAAAAAACGTAATTTAGACAAACAAACCGCACCGTTTGAGACTATAAAACACCAGCGCAACAAACAAATTCTCATTGTTCATCGCGCTGATATTCAGCTATCTAACCTAAATAAAGGCTGTTAATATTCTTCCTCGTTGAAGAAAAAGTCGTCTTTCGAAGGATAGTCGGGCCAGATGTCTTCGATGGATTCGTAGATCTCGCCTTCGTCTTCTATCTCCTGCAAGTTCTCCAGAACCGCCTCGGGAAGTCCCGAGCGATTGGCGTAGTCGATCAGTTCGTCTTTGGTTGCGGGCCAAGGGGCATCTTCGAGCCACGAGGCCAGTTCGAGTGTCCAATACATGATTCGGTAAAAGTTTTAACTCTCTGAATTTTCCGGAAAGAACACGGTTTTTTCCTGTTAGGATGCAAAGGTAAAGCAAAAAAACGATGCCCGCAAACGAAACGATCCCCACGGCGTACATTCCGGATGTTCGAAGATTCTAATATCCGATTTTTATGGAAGCGCCCGACGTACAGAACGATGCGGTATCCCGGGGAGAAGAACCGAAAACCGCAACGAGAATTCCGATCTCCGCAAAGGTTCGTGAATCCGAACCGGAGATATGTCGCCGCCCGAGGTATCCGGGAAGACAGCATGCCGCCGTAAAGCCGCCGACGGACTGTTTCCGGACACCGACAGCGTCGTAAAGAATTTCCGCAATGTAAAATCGGATATTATCCGGTATAACCTATATGGAATTTTCGTATCTTTATGGAAATCTAAAACCTATCGAATCATGAAATTCTTCATCGACACAGCCAATTTGGAGCAGATCCGCAAGGCGCACGAACTGGGCGTTCTGGACGGCGTGACGACCAACCCTTCTCTGATGGCCAAAGAGAACATCCGGGGTACGGAGAACTGCAACCGTCATTACGTTGAAATCTGTAACATCGTCGAAGGGGACGTGAGCGCCGAGGTCATAGCCACAGACTTCGAAGGGATGGTGCGCGAAGGCGAAGCGCTGGCGGCGCTGCATCCCCGCATTGTCGTGAAACTGCCCTGCACGGCCGCAGGAATACGGGCCGTGAAATATTTTGCCGCCAAGGATATCCGGACGAACTGCACGCTGGTATTCTCCGTGGGACAGGCGTTGCTCGCCGCAAAGGCCGGAGCGACCTACGTGTCTCCGTTCGTGGGACGTCTCGACGACATCTCCGAAGACGGCGTGGCATTGGTAGCCCACATCGTGAAGGTCTACCGCACCTATGGTTACAAAACGCAGGTGCTGGCCGCTTCGATCCGTCATACGCAGCATATTATCCAGTGCCTCGATGCGGGGGCCGATGTGGCGACATGTCCCCTTGCAGCAATCGAAGGGCTGCTCAGACATCCGCTGACGGACAGCGGGCTGGAGAAGTTCCTCGCAGACCATGCACGCCTGAATGCCTGACGGGTCACCGGCAGCGATAAAACGGCAACGCCCCGATTCGAACATCCGAATCGGGGCGTTGTGGCAATCATTTCTTTTCCAAAAGCCGCTGGAAGGCGGGAGAAGGCTTAAATGCAGGAATGTCGTGTGCCGGAATTTTGATCGTCGTATTCTTCGTAATGTTACGCGCCGTCTTTTCTTTGCGATGCTTAATCAGGAACGTACCAAAACCGCGGAGGAAAACGTTTTCCTTGCGGATCTATGCGGCTCGCACCTCTTCCATGAAACCTTCCACGACGGCTAAAACGGTCACGGCTTCGACGCCCGTTTCCTGGGCGAGTTGCTTTACGATATCTGCTTTGGTCATTTTTGTAAGTTTTTGTCCGACAAAGATAAACAAACTTCCGAACTGAAAAAAGCCCATCGACAATCCGATGATTATACCAACAGGTTTATTGTATTGCCGCAGAACGGCGCATCGTGATATTAGAAAATAAAAATCCGGGTTCGGACATTTTTAACATGGATACGGATTCATCTCTTCCGACCCCGTTTCATAGAGGTCATATCCTTGTCCTCCGCTACGGGACGTTTCTGTTCTTTTAACGGCCACTGCGAAAAAATATGCTCTTGGCGGACTGTCATCTCTTTCAGTCGTCGGGCGATCTGTTTCCAGTCGTATTCGAAATTCAGCATGACGATATCCTCACCGAAATCGATGTCATCGAAATATGTGAGTGCCTTGAACGGGCGGATGACATTTGCCTGCGGAAATTTTCGTTCGTAGCATTTGAGCATCTCATAAAACGGGATGCGGGTGGACAGACAGGCGATATCCACGAAATCTTTGAGCCGCGAACCGTCGTCGGCTATCGCAGACAGCTTCATGGCGACGATATCCTCGATGCTGTATAAACGGATTCCGGATTCCGCATAGGGCTGCCGGAGATATGCATATTTGTGAGCTATGCAGTCGATCTTAACGCCGTCGATCATGCCTTTCAGCGTGTCGGGGCGCCTGAAGGCCGTTTGGAATCCGTATCGCTGCGAAAGAAACGCTTCGAGTTCCCCGGCGTCGAACGACTCCGGAGTGAACAGATCCAGATCGACACTCACACGATGCCCCAGATATAAGGCCAAAGCCGTACCTCCGGCCAGATTGAACGCCGCAAGTCGGGGCTCGGCCTCCAACTGTTTCAACAACCCAAGTGTCTGCGGCGCAACTGTCTGCGTGTGTAACATCTCAATTCCTCTTTTTTAAGGCCGAAAGCCGTACATACGAAATTCATATCCTGTGCCGAGAGTGTCGGAACCTCTTTGATGATTTCCCGGAAGCCTTCGATGCCTCCGTAGAGGTCGAACGCCGCGAAGTAGTCCCGGAGCCATCCCCGCTCTATGATGCGCTGCACGACGACCTTACGCGAACGCTGCCAGTCGAACTGCGTCAGGTCATAGTCCCAAAGCAATGTTTTTGAGACCTTGCAGCAGCCTTTATTTCGGATATAGTCATCGAATATGGTCATGGGCCGGAGTTCGTTTCGTTTTACAAAGATACGGATAAGCCGAGAGTAAACCAAAACTTGTTTTGAGTTTACCGAGGCGGAGTATCTTCGGCGAAGCCAAATATACGAATTATCCTGATGATATGCAATTTCCGTGCTTTGTCCGGCACACGTCTTCAAGAGTTGTGTCTTATCGCTCGTCATTCGTCGCAGCAGACACGGGACAAATCGGATATACACTCCCCGACGAAGGTCGGATACGGTGGTACGGACATCTCCGAACCGATTGTCCCTGTCTGCAGCATAGCGCAAAATTTTCATACGCATAAATAACCGGTTTTTCAGGTGTGGGTCGCCCAGCCGTGAAAGGGACGGTCGATAAAACAGCACGACCGATCCGGCTGTCCGTGATAAACCAATCCGCCGACAACGCCCAGACTCCCGTCGGGATAGCGCTCCTTGAAGAGGAACGAATAGGGCGCGAAGTCCCTGTAAAGTTCGATCTGGCACGGATGATGGGGATTTTGCTCACGGCGTTCGAGTCGCTCCAAACATTCCCGAAGCGTGCTGTCACCGATGCTTTTGGCGTATTGCACTACCTTATCGTAGTGCTCCTGACACATGATTTTCATATAGCTTGAATTTTAGTTTATTTCCCTATTTCGGGGTGTTGTTCCAGAAAGATGATCCGCTGTCGGATATACCGCAGCAGCGGCTCTCCGTCGCCGACAGATTCCATAATGTTGTTCGTTCCGCCAATATCCTTCAGCACTTTCAATGAGAAAGAGTTGTGTATCTGCCCCGAATCGAACTGCAAGTCGTGTCCGGACTCGGTAAAGGTGATGCAGACAGGTCTTCCCCGCTTCGTTCTGCCGAAAACCGTGATAGCACCACGCAGGTCTGTTGGATAGAACCCGTCGTTGTTCTCCCAGTCGATCTCAGGAATCAGGCGGACGATCTCCGCCATGACCGGACGGAGCAGCCCCTCCGTCCAATGCGGATCATTCAACCGCTCCCGTTCCTGCTTCAGATGTTCAATCTCCCGATCGATCTCCTTGCGGCGCTTGTCGCACTGCGTTTTATGCAGGCGGTAGCGCGTAATGATATTCTCAATAGCATTCATCTTGTCAGGTATATTATGCATACCAACTGCACCGCAGAGGCTGCCCGTCCCATTTCCATGCAGTGCGGCAGGAGTCGATGCGGATATAATTTTTCGACAGGCGGTGCGTATGGGTCTTGCCCTTGAAAACACCGGGCAGCGGGACAGTCGTTCCGCGCATATAGCCGTCTTCGGTAATTCGCTGGTCGAGCTGCCGCAATCGCACCGTACAGCCCCGGATCGCTATGACCTGATAGAAGTCGATGTTAGTCTGTTCCCAGCCCCACGACGAGTAGAGGATGTCGCCGGTACAGAGCGATTCGCGGAAGGCCGCGGCAGCCTTTTCCTGCGCCTCGTCATGGCGGCGGAAGCGCTCGGCCTCCTGCCGGATACACTCCATAGCCTTGTCGTATTCTTCCGGGGTGTGGGCTTTGTAAACATACCGGGGCGCTTCATCCCCGGCGTCCATGCCGCGATACAGCGGCCGTTACGGCCCTGAAACCGGACAAGCGAGATATTATAGATCAATTCGGGAGCGAAGCCCGTCCCCTGAGCGAGCCGCTCGGCGTTCTTGTTGATGCGATAGGTTTTCATTGTTTCTGAGATTTAAGATTTTGGGTATCTTCTTCTACGACTTGGAAGTCGTCGGGATTCCAACCCTTTGCGACCAGCGCGGCCTGCGCGTCGAGGACACTCGGGAAGATGCGGCGCCTCTGCCGTGAAAAAGAGATGTATCCGACATAAATACGCCGCACAGGGCTTCTTTGATATTCGAGGTGGCAGCGGCACGGAACGGGCCGATAGTGCAGGAAGCCCCGCATACGCAGCAGCAGGCCACGTTCGTACTCCTTGTCCCCGCGGCAGCGTTCCCACGCCTCGTATTTGTCGATGCCGTCGGTCAGCAGCGTGTAACCGACAGCCCGGTCATAAGCGGGTTCGGCCCTGCCAAAGGCCCTTGAAAAAAAGCGACAGCAGTTCCAGTTCGAGCGTCGGACGGCCTTTCGTGCGCAGCGTTTCTGTCAGGGATACGACCTCGTCGTAACGGAAGTCGAGCGGGCGGATGTTGTTCGCCGCCATGCGCACCATCACCCGCAGGTCAGGGGTAATGGTGATACGTGTTATAATCTGATAGCTCATAATGATATGCAATTAAAAGACCGCAGCTTTAGGGCTGCGGCCTGATTTGACAATACGTGAAGTGTCGTGTTATTTCGGATTGGTCGTGTCCCGGAGCTTCAATCCGAAATCGCCGCAGGCCGTACGCAGATCTTCGCTGAACTTGCTGCTCTCGCAATAATAATCACCCATCCGTCCGGCCAACTCCTGCAGATCGCCGTCCGTAATCGTCGCAGTATCGTATCCGTGTCTTTCGAGTGCCGCACGGTTCAGAAAGGCGATGTCGAACTCCGCATTCGGATCGTCCTTACTCGGAACGCTTCGCAGTTTCTCACCGGTGAATCGGTAAATCTCGTCGGGGTACTCCTTCTCCGCCCAGTCCGTATCCTCGTGCCGCCGGGAGAACTCGTCGCCCCAGGCAATGAGCGTCGCGGCCGTATCGCGGGAGTTGTCCGAGGGCCGGAATTTCCTGCGCCCGGCTTCATAGGCGATATCGACCAGCGCCTCGGCATAGTCGCGCAGGGACACATTGCCCGGAAGCGCTGCGGGTTGCCTTTTCATAAAGGCAGTGACGGCCTCGGCATAGATCCGAAGCTGCAAACGGTCGCGCTCCGCGGCGGCTTCGTCGCGGTTCAGCCCGAATTCCGGGGATTTATGTCCGTCGAGGAGGTTCTGCAACTCGCCCAGCCGGAAAACGTCGTAGCGCGTATGGTATTCCGGCAGGCAGCGTTCCACGAAATTTGCCGTAAGGTCGTTTGTCGTCTGCGGCGCAGCTTCGGCGGACGGGATGAAATCGTATTCTTCCAACCATTCGACGATGCCTTGCAGGGTATCGCAGGATAGATTTTCAAGCGGAAGCGGGAAATCATCCCCGCCGTTCATCAGGCAGACGGGCGTCAGCCCGTCCTCACAAAAATCGAGGGAGATTACATTGCGATAAAGGCCGTCGTATCTGATTGTAAGGGGTGACTCGTAATACTCCTTGTAGGCGAGGCCGCCCGTATCTGCCAGCCGCTCGCGGTCTGTCGCATCGGCCAGATAGGTTCCCAGGTGCCCTTGCCGGCTGGCGATGACCGAGCGGATGACGCCGATCTGATAAGTGCGCAGTTTTTCGAGTGTTTCTTTATTGTTCATAGTCATAGAGAATCAAGTTATTTATAAGAAAATTCCGGTCTGACGAAATAGCAGATCGTGGTATGCCGCCCGTGATCCTTGACGAGTTTCACGGGCTGGGGCGCGTTGTAGATGTGCCGCTCGGAAACGGGAGCATCGAGCGCATCCCACTCCTGCTGCAATACGGCGCTCTGCTCGTCCCGATAGCACCAGACGATGACGGATTTCGGGTCGGGAGCTGCGAATACGGTTCCTTCGTAATCGGAGAGAAATCGTCGGAACTCCTCCTCCGAGCCGAACGAGATGCACTCGCCCCGGTAAAGATCGCCGTTTCGGCACTCCGTATCCTTATAAAGGCTGATCTTGCGCCATTTCTCGGTGGAGAAATCACCATAGAGCGGATCGTCTTCCCGGAATTCCCACAGCGGCACCCCGGCGCAGAACCGGACGACTCCGTTGCCGCAGGCGCCGCAATGGCCCCAAGCACAGAAATCCCCCGGCACAGCACCGGAAGGCTTCAGCTCTTGCGGCATCACGGCTGTAAAAGGCCCTCCGCTGACCGCGCAGCCGATGCCGCCGGCTGTCATCCACACGAAGGGAACGTATGGGCACAGGCAGATCAAACGCATTCCGTCGTCACGAACAGCCTCGATCAAGGCATTGCCGTGGAAGTCACCGTGGCGCGTGGTATAGCGCACCCGGTCGCCGACCTGCGGGACACGCGGATTACGGGTATGTTCGATATGCCGCACCAGCTTATTGGCCATGTCCACGTCCTCTTGTGTCAGGTGGTGTTCATGGTCGTAAAGCGTATTCATCGGCCGCAGCGTTTCGCGGCTGTACCGATCTTCGGTTTTGGGTTGTTGCATATTGCTGATAATGAAAGCGCCGCGGCCCAAAGGTCGCGGCACAGGTTGAACAATCGTTTATATTCGGTTTCTGAATCAGGCGGCTTCGGCCGGAATCGCTCCCGGGGTTTCCGGCTCCTGCTCTACGGCCAGCCGTTCGGAGATCATCCGCGCGGCACGGTTCACGTCCGTGAGGATGTCGAACAGGTAGGTCGGTTCTTTACGGAACTCCGCCAGCCAGTCTTTGATATAGGCAGCGCTCTCCTCGCGGGGTGTCGTGGCGAAGCCCAGCATCGCACCGCACAAGGCTGCCGTAAGCTCGGCGACCAGCTCTTCGCGGATGTAGTCGGCATCTCCGTAGCAAGCGCCAAAAGGACGGTTCAGACGCTCCGTATGCCCCGTACTGTGCGTGACTTCGTGGAGAAGCGTGGTCCAAAAGGCCGCACTCTCCGGAAACTGCCGTTTTTCGGGGCAGACGATCCGGTCGAGCGTCGGTGAATAGGACGCCCTGTTGCCGGATCTGAGCAGGATGGGACAGAGCCACGACTGCTCCGCCAGCATCCGGTCGAGGGGTTCGCATGTCAGACCGTCCGAGTAGTCTTTCTGTTCGGCCGGTGTCGTAAGCGTGGTGTAACGTTCCGGCTGCTGTTCCGACATATCCGTCTGGTCGATGTTGAAGACCGGGTAGTAGCGCATCACGGGCAGCACGTCGTATTGCCGCCGCTGCTCCTGCGGCAGGCGGTAGTATTCCGCCAGTTCGATCTTCTTGCGGGTCTCCTTATGGCGGATGTAGAGTTTCCAGAAGAAGACCGGAAACGACCCGGAGCCTTTGAGGATATTCAGGCCCTCTTCCTTGGCCTGTTTGAACGTCATGAAGAGCGGTGTGCTGTAGCCTGCGATCTCCGAGAGGAACAGCAGCATCAGGATATTCCCGCCCCGGTAGGGCGTGCCGCGCAGGTTGCGCGGAAGCCCGTGCGCAAGGTCGGCGATCCACGGCTTGCGCCACGCTTCGGTAAGCGTCTCCATTTTCTTTATCATCAGCTCCGTCAGCTGCGGAGCGATCTTTTCAATCAAATTCTTATTCATGGCTCTTGTCTTTAAGTTATTCTTCCTCCGGAGCGGTAGCTTGCCGCCAGATACGGATCTTCTCGCCGTTCGTCTTGCTGTTCCACCACATGTCGCAGGCATCGCGGAAAGCCCTGTAACCATCCTTCGGACTGAAATTCTCCGGATTCAGACCGGTGATAATTTCCCGGTCTTCTTCTGTCGTGCCGTCCTTCCACCACGGCTCGACCGTATCGGAGATTAATTCGCTTTCGCGGATCTGGTACGTGTGTTCTTCGCATCCGTCGCACCACAAATCATCCTGCTCGGGGGCTGCCGGTGCAACTTGTCCCGTATTGCTGTCCACCCATGTTCGGTAGGACACTTCGAGCGAACCGCATTCTTCGCAGCGCCATGGATCGGCGGACGTTTCGACTGCCGGGTTTTCCGGAATAGACTCTTGTTCCGGAATCTCTGAAATCTTATTCATAGCAATAATAATGAAAAGACGGAGCAGGCGTAGCCTGCTCCGTCGGTTTGGACATTTAGTTCATGTTGTTACTATGCCGCCGTTTTCATCTCCTCCGGGATCCGGGTATCGGGTTCGATATCCGGGTCCATCGGAATAATCAACGGCTCCGGTGACGGCTCAGCGTCGGGCATCTCGTCCGGCAGCAGATCCGGGAGTTCCTCGGACTCGAAGTCCGGAGCCTCCTGCATCGAGACCGCCATCTCCTCGGCCTCGGCTTTCGCCTGTAAGGCGTCGATCTGCTCCTGAAGCCGGGCTTTGCGCTTTTCGTATGTCTCCAGATACTGTTGTTGAACGGCTTGGCTCTGTTCCGCGAAGTTCAGGTCTGCGAAGCGGCACATCATGCCCGTCAGGAGCGTTTCGTCCGTACATCCGTACTCCGGAGCCGCCGAGCGGAAATAGTCCACCAGATAAGCGCGAACCAGCGCCGCCTGCTGCTTGGCCGTGATACGACCCGCCGCGGCGAACTGTTCCCGGTCGGTCAGGTAAGAGCCTTCCTTGGGCCGGAAACCGCACTGACGGAGTTTCGAGTCGCTCATTACGCGCTGCATCACGGCGTAGTAGAACATCTGCTGCTCCTCCTTCTGCAAAGGCTTGTTCGCAACCTTCACATCGAGGAAGACACGTTTCATATCGGTCGTGATATGCTCGTAGCAGATTTCCCGGTTGCGGCGATCCTGCTGCATCAGCCCTTCCAGCGGAGAAGGCGGGACGACGGTGACGAAGACCTTATGCTCATCGTCCTGCCCCTCGTTTACCGTCACTTCCCGCTCCTCGTCCTCGATCTCTTCGTAGCGGATTTCAATATCGAGGTTGCCGATGACGGCGTATTTGCGCACCCGCCCTTCCGAGATGTCGAACTCCAACCGCTGAGTTTCTTCGGCAAACGCCGCCATTTCGGCCTCGTACTCCTCCTTAGCCTCAGTAAAATCCTCTTCTGACTCGAACTCTTCAGCCTGCGGGGCGTCGGGCATCTGAGGGCCTTTATCGTAGTGATAAACGCTGTATTCCAGCTCTTCGACGTGATAGCCTTCTTTCTCAAGAGCTTCGAGTACTGCGGCAGGAGTTTCGCCGTCCGTAGCCAGCGTCGTACGCGGGTCGTCCTTCAGGAGTTTCACGGCTTTCTGTACCAAAAACTCGTTGTTCTTGCGGATCATGCACTCGCGGTTTTGACAGCCCGCGCAACCGCCCGTACATTCGTCCTTGAACAACACCTGATTGGCCGTGTTGTGCTGGCAGGAAAGGCACTCCGTCTTATCGAAGTTGTAGCTTTCCAACTTGGTCATGTAACGCTCGTAGAGCCGCCGGGCGATCTCCTTGATCCGCGCGGTCTTCCACGAGCTGTAACACCCCTCGGCGAAATGATCGTCGTAGACCTCCTGCTGGATGTCGGCGGGATATTTGGCGATCTCCGTAGCGACGCCCACCGAGATATCCTCCTTATCGAGCATCTCGGCCAAAGCGTCGATCAGTTCGCACAACTTCAGACGCGAGCGGATGTAGGCTTCCGACTTGCCGAACTTGCCCACGAGGCTCTCGATCGTGTGCCGTCCCGACTGCAAGGCCCGCTTGTAGGCTGCGGCCTCCTCGCGCGGACGCACGTCTTCGCGTTGCAGGTTCTCCGTGATGGCGGCATCCTCGGCCTCGGCGTCCGACAACTCCCGGATAAGGGCCGGGATGAATTGCAGGCCCGCCATCGCAGCCGCCCAATAGCGGCGCTCGCCGTAGACGATCTCGAAACCCTCGTCCCTCGGACGCACGCAGATAGGTTGCAGTACGCCCGACTGTCTGATGCTCTCGGCAAGTTCCAGCAGCGTATCCTCGCGGAAGTTTTTGCGGGGATTGTAGGTCGAATTGACGATCTTGTTCAGATCCAGCAGCCGGACATCCGTCTCGGGATGGACTGCCGGTTGTTCGGTAGGACTGGTTTCTGCGACAGGATTCACAGCTCCGATATCCGTTGCCTGCGGTTCGGCGGGTTTCATGTCGGGACTCCCGGCTGCAACCGGGTCTTGCGCTTGCGCCGCAACGGCCTCGGAAACGGCCGGCGTCCGAACTGCGGACTTGCCGCTCTGCTTCGATTTCGAATTTGCTTTCGCAGTCTGCATAACATGTAACAGTTTTTACCGTGTGTCTCACGTGTTTTCCGCTCACGCGAATTTTATTGTTTTTATCGCGCAAGCAATGAATAATATGTTATGAGGCTTTATATCCCGAACGGGTCGGTTGCCTCGGGAAGATTCATAAGCCCGCGGCGCAGGTGCAGGGGCGGAAAAATACCGCAGCCCCGGCGAGGATGATTTTTCCGTCCCGGAGCCGGAGAGGGAGGCACGGCCGACCGCCCCGGGCTTATCTTTCCCGGGGCAACCGGCAGGATAGGTAATTTCCATTTATCTTTGCCGTGACAAACATCGGAAGCAGCAGCTTCGATGTCATATTGAAACCCGTCATTTCTGGGTATAATCGGATCGAAGCATCCGGCAATATCCTGCATTCGGTCGGATTCATCTCCGTTTCCGGTATATATCTCCGGAAAATTTGCCGGTTCCATACGAACAGTTAATTTTGTAATAGATTCAGTTTATCGGAATGCGTAAATCGGTATTCATACTGCTAACGGTTTTCATGGCCTGCCTGCTCTGCAAGGAGTCGGAGAATATGCCGGGCACCTCTCGGAAATTCATGGATGAAACATTCCTAAACCGTGGGGAGGAGAATTTACTTGCCAGGCAATGGCAATGTGAATATATCTATTCCGATTTAAGTTTCACCAGTGTCTTGCCGGAGGCCAAAAAGACACGCTCGACCGTATCCATGTTCCGGCACGGAGCCCATGGGCGCTTGCGTGCCACGGTTTTATCAATGTGTTGCGTCACATACGGGATTTCGGGCGTCGCAGGACTCGCAGCAAGGGTACACGGAAAAGGTTTCGTGGCCGGCCTACATGCCGTAGACTATTACGTCTATCGCCTGCACCGGCTCATTATTTAGCCATATGGCAAGAAGACTCGCAAAGGCCGGGTAAAAACATGGAATGTCCGGAAAACGGGAAAGTTGTATGTCCTGTTTTCGGGGGAATAAAATGCCCGGCTGTCTCACGCTCGAAATTCGTTTTTTATACGTGTCGCCCCGATGCATATACGATAAATATCGCTCCGGACGGCTCTGTTCTTTCGGAGAATCCTAAAGATGGAGATTTACGATGTACCGATATGCTGACGCGTTCCGTTGTTCACGACGGAATTTTTTATGTTTTGAAGAGAGCTGTCGTGATCTCACACAACGGCCTGTACGGGTAGATGAAAAGTGTCTTTGGAGGGAGTTTTCGGTATTCCCATATGACGGTATAAACACTCCGGACACCGTTTCCCAACAGTATCCGGAGCTGACAAAATTGTGCTTGCGGTATTTTGCACAGGATAAAAATACGGATTCTTTTCGAAAGCAGCAAGCCGTGCCCCGGTTTTTCAGCTTCCGGCGGTTCATCCTCGAGAATTTGCGTTTCTTATATCGCCGCCCGTTTTAGCAATTTTTCCCGCGGGCCGATATTCGGTTTGTATATTTTAATAGACCGAAAATAATTATTTTGGAGTCCTGAAAAACATAATCTCCGAAAGCTGTATGGTAGAATTGGATAAAAGCCAAAAGAAAATTGCCCGAACACTCATAAGCCGGGCCTTGGAGCGTGAATGCTGTACCTTTCTGGCGAAACTCAAACGACTCCTGCAGGATGAAAAAGCGCAGTCCTGCCATGAGAAATATTTGGAAATATATAAGAGCATACAGACATTCGACAAAGATATAAGTCGTCAGTATGACGGTCTGAACGGCTCCCGCTATGCTTTGACGGTATTCAGCCTTTTCTATAACGGAATCCTTACGGAGAAGGATCTCTCGGAATTCGACGACAGAACCCGGGAAGCGTTCTTGGAGCACAGACGGCAGTGGAATCTGGAGTTGTAAGCCGGCAGCACGGACATATACCGCATATGAACCCGGCATGCAGAACCCGAAGGAGCCTCGCAGAAAAATTCTTTCGGGAATGGAATACCGTGCACCGAGGGAACCGGCCGAAAAAAATAGCATCACAAAGCTGTTTTTGTGAAAAAATATCTATTTTTGGATCGTGTTAAACTACTAAATTCCATACGACCATGAATGAACTGGTAAAGACTATCGACGAGCTGTATGCGGCATTCAAGACCGACGCAGAGCTTCAGGCGGGAAAAAACAACAAAGCTGCGGGACTGCGCGCCCGTAAGGTGTCGCTGGAGCTTGAGAAGAAACTCAAGGAATTCCGGAAAACGTCGCTTGCGGCAGCTGCCAAATAGCTCGTTTTCATCGCATGACGCAGGGTGTTCTTTCGAAGGACACCCTTTTTTGTCCCGGCGGTTTCGGCCTTACCGGCGGAGGAAATGACGGCAGCCCTGTCGAAGATTCAGCCCCGGAGTTTCCCGTCGGTCGTCAGGGAGGGATTCAACCGCTCCCGAAGGCTCGTATTGCGTTTCAGCACGGACATATTGCGGACGGCATAGGCCAAGGCTTTCATTGCGCCGATCAGCACGCAGATCTTTTTGGCGCGCGTAATACCCGTATAGATCAGGTTGCGCTGGAGCATCACGAAGTGGGTCATCAGTACCGGCATGACCACGATCGGGTATTCCGACCCTTGGGCCTTATGGATCGTCGTGGCGTAGGCCAGCGTCAGTTCGTCGAGTTCCGTGACATCGTACTCGACCTTCTTGCCGTCGAAATCCACCGTCAGCATCCTGTCCTCCGTATCCACCTCACGGATATAACCCAGATCGCCGTTGAACACCTCCTTAGCATAGTTGTTGCGCAACTGCATCACGCGGTCGCCCTGTCGGTAGGTGTAGCCGCCGCGGCCGAGGCTCGGCCCCGAAGGATTCAATGCCTGCTGCAACAGCAGGTTCAGGTTCGCGGCGCCCACGACGCCCCGCTGCATCGGCGTAAGTACTTGAATACGGTCCGGACTTTCCCGGTAGGCGCGGGGCAGGCGCTCCTTCACCAGCCGGACGATGGTTTCGGCGGCCCGTTCGGGGTCGTCCTCCCGCATGAAGAAAAAGTCGGTGTCGCGGCCGTTGCTCGTATCGGGGAAGCGTCCCTGGTTGATGGTGTGGGCGTTCATCACGATACGGCTCTTCTGCGCCTGCCGGAAGATGCGCACGAGCCGCACGACGGGGATACGCTGCGAGTCGATGATGTCGCGCAGGACGTTTCCCGCCCCGACGCTCGGCAGCTGGTCGATGTCGCCGACGAACACCAGCCGCATCCCCACGGGAACGGCTTTCAGCAGGTTGTTCATCAAAAGGATGTCGATCATAGAACACTCGTCCACGATCAGCGCGTCGCCTTCCAGCGGGTTCTCGTCGTTGCGCTTGTAGCCGTCCTGCGGGTTGTACTCCAACAGCCGGTGGATGGTCTTGGCCTCCATGCCCGTCGCCTCGCTCATACGCTTGGCAGCACGTCCCGTCGGTGCCGCCAGCAGCACGCGCAGGCCGGCTTTTTTCAAGGCCGCGATAATTCCCTGCGTCGTAGTCGTCTTACCCGTACCGGGGCCGCCGGTCAACACCATGACTTTGGACGTGACGGCCTGCCGGATAGCCGCAAGCTGAACTTCGTCGTATTCGATGCCGGTTTCCGCGGTGAGGGACGACGGATCGAAAAGCCCGTCGAACAACGAACGGCCCGTACTCTCTGCCAAATCTCTCAGGCGACGCGACGTACCGCACTCGGCATGGTAGAACGGAGGAAGGTAAATGGCATCCTTGTCGAGAATAAGGTCTTCGGCCTGAAGCATCCCTGCAAGGGTGTCACGGATAGCCGTTTCGCCCGCTTCAAGAAGCTGCCCCGCAGTCTTTACCAGCTGTTCCTCCCCGGCGTAGACATGTCCTTCGTCCGAAAGTTGTCCCAGCGTATAGAGGATGCCGCTCCGGCACCGTCGCGGGTCCTCTTTCTCATAGCCCATCTTTGCGGCGATGCCGTCGGCGGTCTTGAAGCCGATGCCCCAGATATCGTCGGCAAGGCGGTAGGGATTCTCCCGCACCTTGTCAATACTCTCCTTGCCGTATTCCCGGTAGATTTTGGCCGCATAGGCCGTGCTCACGCCGTAGCCCTGCAGAAAAAGCATGACATTTTTGATGTCTTTCTGCTTCTCCCAACTCTCGCGGATCTTCGCTACACGCTTACGTCCGATGTTCGGAACTTCGTAAAGCCGTTCGATCTCCGTCTCGATGATGTCGATGGTCTCCGTTCCGAATCGCTGGACGATAGCCCGGGCGAACCGGGGGCCGATGCCCTTGACCAATCCGCTGCCGAGGTATTTTTCGATCCCGTACACCGTGGCGGGCATCGTCTCCTCCCATGTCGCGGCGACGAACTGGCTGCCGTAGCATTTGTCCACCTTCCATTCGCCGCGGCACAGAAGGACGCTGCCCACGGGAACCTCCAGCAGGTTACCCACGAGCGTGACAAGGTCGTTATAGCCCTTCACCTTGACCTTCAGCACCGAGTATCCGTTCTCGGGATTCTGATAGGTGATACGTTCCACGACACAGCGCAGAAGAGTTGCCGGGTGTTCGTTCATAAAACGGACGATACTGAATACCCAGTAAAATTACGGAAAAAATCCCGGAATAGCAATGCCGCCGGGCATACGACCTTTATTCATCGTCCAAGGTATTGAGATATTCTTTGATAATATCCCTATGACATGGATAAGGCTTACAGAAGCATCCCAAGCGTTTGCCTTTCAAAGCATGGATACGCTGACGAAACTCAGGATCGGTATGCAGGCGTCCGTAAAAATAACTGCGGTAGCGGTCCAAAGTAGCACCGCGGCTCATGCCTGGCAGCAGCCGAAAAGGATTCCTGAAATAACCGTCTTCACCACGGCCGGCACGGCCGATGTAAACATCGCATGCTGCATAACGAATGTTTACCACTTCAGTTCGTTTCATGACATAAAATTTTAACATTGACGCGGGGTTCTCCCCGCGTCGGAATGCACTACGCCCGTTCCACTACGACGATCTCCGCACGGCAGGCAGTGCGTGCGAACGGCTCCTGCATGGGTGTCCGGTGGTGGATGATAAAGTGCCGCATCGTCTCCTGTACGGCTTTGGGACGCTGCTTGTCGATAAAGCCGTACGGCAGAAGCAGCACGGCACGATCGCCCGAGCGTTGCGTGCGGGAGAGCCATTGCAGGAAGTAGACACACTCCACAATCTCGAACGGCGGATTGGCAATGACGTTCTCGCAGCGGAAGTCGATCTCATGAAATTGCATCCGCAGCGCAGCAGTTTCGGGGTAGAGGCGTTCGTATAGATCAACCAGCTCCGCATCGGCATCGAAGCCGAGGAGCGCCGACGGATGCACGCCCTCGAGGAGCAGGGCGCGCGTAAGTTGCCCCGTGCCGCAGCAGGCGTCCACGATACGGCTGTCATTGTCGAAATATCGCACGGCCAGTGCCGCCATCTGGCAGGCCGTGCGGTCGGGTGTCAGGTATTGCGAAGCATAGACGCCCTTGCGGCGCTGCCGCTCGCACATTGCATCATACGGCCAGTTATCGCCGCCGTAGAGGAATGGCAGGTCATTGTGCTGCTGCCAATAATCGAGAATCTCCGGCAGCGTATCCGGCCAATAGAAATTGCGCCGCAGATAGTAATTCTGAAGCGCATAGCGTTTTGTGATTCTTTCAAAGATTTTCATTGGATCAGGTTTTAGGGTTACTCTTTTTTCTGCCGCGGCACCGCAATCCAGTCGGGATTCAGCGTCATACGCCAATCGGGATCGCCAGTGCGGTAAGCGAGGAGCTGGGCGGCGTAATCGTGAGCTTCACGGGAATTTTGGGCCCGATAGTGAAACATCCATTTCTGACCGCACCGGGGACATTCCCAGACGACCATCGTACCGGCAGAGGTCTCGGCAAGGCCCAGCATGCAAGGTACTACGTATAGTGCGGCGGTTCGAAATCACATTCATAACAGGTATAAATACCGCGGTTATAGCATCCCTGCGGTGGAACGCGCAGGGACAAAGGAATATCGATCATATAAGTATATGGTTTAGGTGTTCGTATCTTCAGGCGAAGCCGCGACTCCGTCCTCTTGGCAATAGTCGAATTTCATCAGCTTTGCGACACGGGCGTACTCCTTATCGTAATACGTATCGTATTCCTTTTGATATTCCTCCTTGTAATGGGTTCCGCCGTCGGGATCGTCGGGGTCATCGGCTTCGACGAATGTTTCGAAAGGTGCACCGTGTGCGTTCAGCAGCCGTCCGACGGCCAGATCGCAGGCAATATCCATAATCGACGCGTTGATCGCGCCCTTATGGTTACGGTAATATTCGTGTAAATTCATGGTTTCGTTCATTAAAATGTTCTTGGTTTGAGTTATTGTATTTCTGCGGACATCAGGTCGGGGTCCGCAATGCAGATCGGGTTTGTTCCGGGTATTCATTGGGCAGACTCTTTCCGGATTCGGATTTGCTCCTCTGCGAATTGTCTGTTCCACCACGCCTCGCAGGCATCGACAAGCATTTGATACTTCTCTTCGGAAGGTTGTCCGTGATGCAGTTTCCGTCTGCGGCCGAGTAAATCATAACCGTAGGATCTCCATTATTGTTTTCTATATCCAGTGGATATTCCGTTCCGGGAATCTGATAAGCAGCATCTTCCTGATAGGTCGGATCATTTGACAGTTCATCGAGTTGACCGTCAGCACATAGATCCTTGATCTTCTGGACTGCCGTTTCGAGATTCTCGGCTTCAAAACTGAAATACCGGCAATCTATGACAGTAATTTTTTGATTCCGATAAAATTCATAGCGTTTCATTGCGCGATTATTTGAGGTTAATACTTCGACACTTCCAGTCCTTTTTTCGTCATGCTCATCGAGAAGCCCGCCTCATGGAGCTGTTTCAGTACCGAAGCGTTGCTCTCATGGATAAGAAGCGGATAGACTTGGGAGTAGTTGTCGGCGATCGGTGTGTTGAACGACACAGTGATTCTGTTGTTTCGGGTGATGATTTCCAGCGCACTCCGGAAATCGGATTCCTGCATGTTCATTTGAAGGTGTCTTTAATGATTATCGGATATGGGACGTAGTTCGCATGGATAGACTTCAGTTTCCGAGTCTGAGCAGCAGATCAGGATAAGATCCTTGTCGGAGGGTGTCTCCTTATCGTCATTACCCGAACAGACGACACAACAACCGGACATTTCATAGTCGGGATCGCTCCGGAAGACACGCTGCCCGGGATGGAAGACTCCCACGCGCGGCAGCTTCTCCCCGTCGAGAGTCTCCGGAAGAGCGATTACTTCCCGGATTGCAAGCCGGGGATGTTTGTCGAAATGCCAGTCTACCTCGGATTCTTCGCTGAGAGTCGTTCGGATCGTGTTCAGAACCGTTCCGCATTGTTCGGAAACAAGACGTGCGGCTTCCTTGCCGGAAGCCGCACGCAGGGTAAAAGCCCCGTGGAAGGTATAACAGACCTTCAGTTTGAATTTTCGTCGCATAATGTTTAAGAGTTATTGTTTTCAGACCATTCGTCGACTGTCGTCGCGTCATAGATGCCGTACCGGCGTATTTCAGCGTACGCCTGTCCTTCCCGGAGCAGGGGCTGCCGGGAGACGAACGTTCCGGTGAAGTTTGCCAAAGCCAGCGGAACGAGCCACTGGAAATCGCTGCCCCGACCGCCCATGACCTCGCACGAATGAAAATCGGCGGGAAGGGTTTCGGAATCGAGCCGAGATATGGTGAAAAGAGCCGGGATGCCGTTGATCTCGGCGTCGTGGAAATCCCTGATATCCGCGAAAGGAATGTATGATTCGTATGCCATGATATGGAAATGACGCCGCCCGCTCGTTGCGGAGCAGGCGGCAGGTGATTAAAGAAAGATTCGGTACCACGCTCCGCGCAGATAGACGTTAGCTTCCACATAGAGCGTATATAAGTCCGCAGAGACAATCCGCAGGAACAGAGTCCTGTCGCCGCGCAGTTTCCCGATCTGGCGCCGGAACGCCTCGGCGGGAAAAGGTTTGCGCGAGATGAACCGTCCGCGAACCTCTGCGTCCGAGGGGAGGTATTCGTACAAGCGGTAATTGAGCGCCAGCCAGCGAAGGATTTTACGGCGGGTTTTCGCATCGTCCGTCCGCAGTGTGAAACGGTTGAAACAAAGATTGTTCATCGTAAATCGGAGTTAGTTCAGTGACAAGGCCTGACAGAAATAGTCCGTATAATCGAAGTCCAGTCCCAGCCCAGAACAGGCCGTTTCAAGATCGCCGTAGCACAGCGCACCGGCATCCCGCAGTTCCCGCAGGTTGCGAAGTTCCGCGGCCAAATATTCCTCGGCGCGACGTTCGCCGCAGCGGCACGCAGTGCAGATATTTTCGATAATAATGTTTCGTTCCATAGTCGTTTAAGGTTTAGGTGTGAATTTATTGTCGGAGAGTGCAAGGAAATCGTCGAGCGTGCGGCACCGATAGTCCAAAGAGATCTTTTCGCTGTAATCCGTCTGCCGGATATCGAAAGTATAGGTCAGGCCGTTACGAATGATCTGGCCGTGACTTTTGTCATGAACCCAAACCACATCGGACAGAGCCTCCAACCGGTTGCGGTACCCGATTATTTTGCGTTCGTTCTCCGCATCGATCCGTTCGAGATTCCGGAAACCCTGCGTGAGGTATTCCACCCAGTCGTCGATCTTCTTTTTGGTGAAGACCCCGATACGGTTCGGAGCGGTTTGTTTGTCGAAAGCCTTGCCGTAGGAGTAGTTGTCCGCATATCGGAAGAACGACCAATCGAATCGGAGGTCGTAATAGGGTTTTGGATAGAAATATTGGCGGACGAGAAACAGGATGTCGTTTCTTCGGAAACCGGTGCTTGCTTCCTCGAAATCGTTCTTCTGGCTGTCCGCGGCATGTGTGACACGGTAGAACAAGGCGGCTTCCGGAACGAACTCCTGCACTGTTTCCAATACGGCCGATGCGCTTCGAATAGCCCGCTCTATGTTATCCTCGGCATTGGCGAGCAGCAGCTCGTCGAAGGTCGACTGATCGATCCACTTTCTCATCGCTGAGCAACCTGCCTGCGGCAGGATTCCGTTTCCCGCAGGTAATCGTTCAACGCAGGCACAAGGATCGTACACTCGGCATCGGGCTTTCCGAGGAAACATTTCACCTTTACCGATGCCTCCACGCCGTCCCGGGCGTAGGTCTTGAAACGGTAGTCGTAACCCGCCACCGCAATCTCGAATTTTTGATGTTTCATCTTCGAAATGGATTTTGATTTGACATACGGCCGGCAGATCCCCGCTATGAAAGTGAGAAGCCGGCTTCGGGGCGGGATTATCAGCGACGGCACGGACAAGGCAAATTTTTGAGGGGCGATACGACCCGAAGGGTGGAGATCGTGCCGCAAAAATTTGACGCCGGAACGTGTCCGGCGCTATCTTGCCCCGAGGCCGGCGTTCACAAAGGGATTTTTAATTATTATTCGCGCTATCTCAAAACAAAAAGAGACTGCTGCGGATGCAGTCAGTCCCTTTCGGTCAGCGCACCGTGAACTGCGGTATCCGGGAGAGGGTCTTCCGCAGCTTCCGGCGGTAGAAGTGTTCCGTAAGCGCGATCAGCTCGTAGGCATCGTAGAGCATCTATCCGTTGACGGCACGGGCGCGGATCATCCGCTTTTTACGGCATTGTTCGAGCTGGTGACGGTCCAGACCCAGCACCTCGCAGACCTTGCGGGCCGAGAGGAACATCGGGCGGTCGCTGTGGCTCAACAGGTGTTCGAAGAGCAGTGTGGATTGTGTCAGCATGAAATGCGTGCGGAGCAGTTTCTCCAAGGCTCCGGACTCCACCAAATAATACTTGTCAGGCATAGGGCTGTGAATTAAAGGTTCCTGATCCGGTTTTTCAGTTCCTTTCGCTGCCGGTACTCCATATCGATCCGCTCGACAAAACGGTTTATTTCGGCAGCGGAGAACATAAGACGGCGCCCGAAGCGGAAGCCGGCGAGCTGTCCGCTGACGCAGTAGCGGCGCAACTGGCGGTCGCTGATCTTCAGCAGATCGCAGACCTCGCTCACTTCAAGGACCGGGGTGCCGCAAAGCATATTCCGGTGCCGTTTCATATAGGCGATATCCTCGCGGATCTCGCGGACGATTTCCAAAATCTCATCGGGTCGTTCCATAGTCGGATTGCAGTGGGTTTGCGCTGCAAAGATGCGACGTCCGAATGATGAATTCACATAAGGCAGATAAATACCTAATATGTTATTTTATTGCCGGGATTTATGCCTCTGCGGAGAATTTCGCGGCCAGTTTGTCCCGCAGCATCGTAACCTCACGGTCGATCATCGGCGGGGTGACTTTCGCATAGATTTGAGTGGTGGTAATCTGTTTATGTCCCAGCATCTTCGAAAGCGTCTCCAGACTCACGCCGTTCGACAGGCAGATCGTCGTGGCATACGTGTGCCTTGCCAGATGGAACGAGAGTTGTTTGTCGATGCCGCACTTCCGGGCGATGTTTTTTAGGCTGTCGTCGATCGAATCGAGTGTAGACATGGCAAAAACACGTCCGTCGCCGGTCAGGCCCCGGTACTTGTTCAGGATGAACAACGCATACGGCAGAAGTTTGACAACGTATCTGGTTTCGGTCTTCTGGCGGTTCCCGCTGATCCACCACTCGCCCTGCGCATCCTGCTCGATCCGGTCATAGGTCAGCGAGGCCATATCCGCATAGCAGATGCCCGTAAAGCAGGAGAACAGGAACATATCGCGGTTATAGTCCTGACGTTTATACCGCAGCTCGGTAGTCATCATACGCCGGAGTTCATCTTCCGTTAAAAAACTACGTTCCGGATTCGGAGCCGTATATTGATAGAGGGAAAAGGGGTTGCGAGGCATCCAGCCGTTGTTGAACGCGATTTTGACAACGTATTTCAGGCATTTGAGATAACCGCTGACGGTCGTAGGCTTGAGCCCCAGATCGGATTTAAGGTAGACGTGGTATTGCTCGATGAACGACTGCTCCAATTCTGCCAAGGGCATATCGCTCACGTTATACTCCTTACGCATGAAAGTCCGCAGATGGTCGATGGATTTATAGTAGCGGTTCCATGTACCGTGGCAGCGGTCGATGCCGACACGTTTCTTGAGGTCGGCAGTAAACTTCTCGAACGCTTCGAGAAGCAGCCGGTATTTCTCTCCGAAGCCGAGATAGGCATTCTTGACCTTTTCGGCCGTAACGTATGACTCCCGGTCACAAATTGCTTGATAGTGTTTGCCGATCTGGGTGCGGATATTGTCCAGATGGCGGTTGATGCGATCCGCTTCGAGACTGCGGCCTTTGGCGCGGCCGCCGCTGACCTCCCAAAGCGTTTCCGGGACGGAGAGCTTCGCGCTGAACTGCGCGATGCTGCCGTTGACCGTGATGCGACCCATGACAGGGACGACTTTCTGATCTTTGTCTTTGTTCCTTTTAAGGTAGAACAGAACCTTGAACGTGCTACGCATAAACTCTGCTTTTTAGGGTTGCAAAAATAATTTCAGCAGAGTCGCATGTCAAGATGAACAACGATGCAAGAAACTGAAAATCACGTTTCTATGAATAATGAAGCAAAAGAAACGAGGTAACGATTTGGAAACCGAAACCTCGTTTAACATTACCTTATTCTACTTTTTTTCTAAAACAAAGGTACTGAAGAAAAGTGCATAATTATTTGATTATCTTTTGCTTTACACTTTTTTTACACCTCTGTTTTTTATCCCCGGAAATCAACGAGGGATCAGGCATTTACACACTCATAGCGCAACCATTACTTCAGCACACGCTCGACATAGGCTTTGTAATCCTTTACGACGGGCTCGTAATCCTCGTCCTCGAAGAGCGGCGACGAGATCAGGAAATCGGCCGATGAACGGTTGATCGCCGTCGGGACATTGTAGAGCGTCGCCAGGCGTAACAACGCCTTGACGTCGACGTCGTGCGGCTGCGCCGACATGGGATCCCAGAAGAAGATCAGGGCGTTGATCTTGCCGTCGGCGATCAGCGACCCCAACTGCTGGTCACCGCCCAGCGGGCCGGATTTGAGCAGCGTGATTTTCAGGTCGGGCAATTCCCGGATCCCATCCGCGGATTCGTCTTCCTCGCGGTGATCCCGCAGTGTCTTTTCGACCATCTTGCCGGTCGTACCCGTACAAACGAGATGATGGCGGCTCAGGTTCCTGCTGTTCCAGTCGACCCATTCGGCCAGGTCGCGTTTCATATTGTCGTGGGCAACCAGTGCCAGCACTTTCGTCATTTTAGCCATAGCGATATTTTTATCCGTTGAACAAAGATAATACAAACACGGGGATTACGGATAAAAACATACGAATTTAATCGGGATACGACACAACAAAAAAGCCCCGCTCGGGCGGGGCTCAGGGGTTATTCGGTTTCGGCCGGAAGCTTGAATTCGGTAAACCCGGCTTTCACGAGAATGTTGTACCACGCAAAGCACTTCTTTATGTCGGAAACGTGTACCCGGTCGCGGTCATAGTCGGGAAGCACCTCGGCGAAACAGGCTTTCAGTTTTTCGGGCGACTCCTTGGAGCTGACGGCCTCGCGGCCGCCCGTATGGGCATAGATCTTGGTGAACACATCGGCCAAGGGAATGTCGTCCCCCTCGGTGAACATCGAGATCTCGGTCAGCGAACTTACTTTCGACGTCGCCGAAGCGTTCATCCGCCTGCCGTCGAGCAATGATTCGACGATCACACCGTGCGTGGACTGCGCTACATACTTATAAAGTCCGGGCTGGCCCGAGATGGCCAGGATTTCTTTCAATTCCATATTGTTATCTAGTGTGTAAATTAATTCGCTTCGGGGTTGGGCATCGGCTCCGGGTCGGTCTCTTCCTGCACGGTATATTCGTATACCTCGGAGAACGTATACACGCCGTAGGCAGAGACGGCAAGTATCTGGAAAGTCACTTTCGTGCCGGCCTTCTCCTTGCCGATCGTACCCGAATAGCGTTTTTCCGTATCCGTCTTGTTGGTACTCAGCCATGCACCCTCTTCCTTCACCTTCGTCTCGTCGTCGTTGAGGGCCCGCAGGATGCTGATGCCGGTAAATCCGTATTCACTCGTGACGGTCGCCGTTACGCGGACGTCATCGCCGGCATGGACATCATCAAGGCCGGGGCTGCAAGAGACATTCGAAATTACGGGCGCAACCTTATACTCGGGGCCGAGTTCCTTGTTGCAAGCCGCCAGGCAGCATGCCGCCACGGCCATGATAAGCAGTTTTTTCATTTTATAGGCAGATTAATTGTTTTTCACATGCACATCCATCTGCGGGAAGGGGAAGTTGATCCCCTTTTCGGGCAGTTGTTTGTAGAATTTTTCGTTGTTTTCGAAGAACACATTCCAGTAATCGCCGTTCTTCACCCAGGCTCGCGCAGAGAGGTTGACCGAGCTGTCGGCAAGGGCCGCGACCCACACCACGGGCGCAGGGTCGCCCAGCACGCGGTTATCGGCGGCAAGGATGGCGAGGATCGCCGCACGCGCCGTATCCACGTCGTCGCCGTACGAAATGCCGATCGTCCAGTCCACACGGCGGGTATCGGACGTGGAATAATTGTCGATGATGGCCGTGGCGATCGAGTTGTTCGGAATGTAAATTGTCTGGTTGTCGGCCGTAGTGATGACCGTCGAGAAGAGCTTGATCTCGCGCACGGTGCCCGACTGCCCCTGTGCCGAGATGTAGTCGCCGACACGGTAAGGTTTCATGAGCAGGATCATCACGCCGCCCGCGAAGTTCTGGGCCGTTCCGCTCAGGGCCATACCGATGGCCAGCGTGGCGGCGGAGAAGACGGCGATGAGCGACGTGACGTTGACGCCCAGCGTCGAGACGACGATCAGCACCAGCAGCAGCGTGAAGATCACGCGCACGGTGTTGCGCATGAACGACCGCAGCGAAATATCGACACGGCGGTGTTCCAGCGCCAGGTCGAGCAGCCTGACGATGCGCCGCAGGATCCAGCGGCCGACGAAATAGATCGCCAGCGCGAGGAGGATTTTCAGCAGTATCCAGACCGACTCGGAGAGGAGGTTCTGCAATACGGTCTCGAAATCGAGGTTCGCAATTTTATGGACGGTCTCCGCGAAATGGGCTTTCTGCACACTGTCGGGCAGCATCAGCGGCGCGGGCGTCTCGGTTCCTAAAAAAAGAGGCCACATAAACCGGGAATAAAGTTTGTCTGCAAAAATAACCAAAAAAAAGAGAAGTTTACTAACTTTGTCTACGAATTTACGGAAAAGAAAAAAAGGAAAAACGCTACACGATGCAAAACAACGTCGAAATCATCCAGATAAACATCTCCGGCGAGGACAAGCCGGGCATGACCTCTTCGCTCACCGAAATACTCGCGCGCTACGACGCCTTCATCCTCGACATAGGCCAGGCCAACATCCACCAGTCGCTGACGCTGGGCATCCTGTTCAAGACCACGTCGGACAAGTCGGGCAACATCATGAAGGAGCTGTTGTTCAAGGCATCGGAGCTGGGCGTGATGATCCGTTTCACCCCCATTTCGGAACAGAACTACGACAACTGGGTCGGCCGGCAGGGCAAGAACCGCTACATCATCACCCTCCTGGGTCGTACGGTCACGGCACGCCATATCGCCGAAGTGACACGCGTGGTGGCACAGCATGGGCTGAATATCGACGCCATAAAGCGCCTGACGGGCCGCATCCCGCTCAGCGAGGACGACCGTGCGGCCAAATCGTGCATCGAACTTTCGGTGCGCGGGTCGCTCACCGACGAGGAGCGCAGCACGATGCAGGAGGGGTTCATGAACCTGTCGGAAATCGGCCTCGACGTCTCGTTCCAGAAAGACGACATCTACCGCCGCAGCCGCCGCCTGATCTGCTTCGACATGGATTCGACGCTGATCGAGACCGAGGTGATCGACGAACTGGCCGAGCGCGCCGGCGTAGGCGATGCGGTGCGTGAGATCACGGCACGCGCCATGCGGGGCGAGATCGACTTCCGCGAAAGTTTTACCGAGCGCGTGGCCCTGCTCAAGGGGCTCGACGTCTCGGTCATGGAGGAGATAGCCCGTAACCTGCCCATCACCGAAGGGCTGGAGCGCATGATGACGATCCTCAAGCGCGTGGGCTATAAAACGGCGATCCTCTCGGGCGGGTTCACCTATTTCGGCAACTACCTGCGCCAGAAATACGGATTCGACTACGTATATGCCAACGAGCTGGAGATCGAGCAGGGCAAGCTCACGGGGCGCTATGTCGGCGAGGTGGTCGACGGGCGCCGCAAGGCCGAGCTGCTGCGCCTGCTGTGCCAGTTCGAGGAGATCAACATCGCCCAGTCGGTGGCGGTCGGCGACGGCGCCAACGACCTGCCGATGCTCAACCTTGCGGGCCTGGGCATCGCATTCCATGCAAAACCCAAGGTGAAGGCCACGGCCCGCCAGTCCATTTCGACCATCGGCCTGGACGGCATCCTCTATTTCCTCGGCCTGAAGGATTCACGCATCGAACAATAACCCCATGCGACGGTTGGCGCTGCTCTGTGTGGCCCTGCTCGCGGCGGGGTGCTACGACTCCCGGTTCGGGGAACGCGGCGACGACGCTACGCCCGAGCCCGTCACGGCGACCATCCGGCAGCTGCGCGAGAAATTCGCCGGGACGACCTTCCCCGTCACGGGGGACATCGTGGTGTCGGGGCGCGTGACCACCAGCGATTACGACGAGAATTTCTACCGCACGTTCTGCATCGAAGAGGACGGGGCGGGAATCGAAGTCATGGCGGGCATAGACCACCTGCACAACGATTTCCCGGAGGGCTGCCATGTCACGCTCAGGCTCAGGGGCCTGGCGCTGGGCGAAAGCCACGGGGTATTGCAGGCCGGGCGGATGCCCGCCGCAGGAAGCGGTTTCGCGACCGATTACATAGGGTCGAAAGCGGCGCTGGACGCAGCGGTGACCCGCAACGGGGAGGCGCTGGAACCCATAGCCCCTACCCTGCTGTCGCCCGGCGAACTGACGCCGGAGCGATGCGGCACGCTGGTGCGGATCGGGGCTCTGGGCTACACTCCCGAAGACCTTACGCCCGGGACATGGGCCGGATACAAGCGTTTCACGGACGACACAGGCGCGGCGGTCTACACTTATGTGCGCAGCTACGCCCGGTTTGCGGACGACGAGGTGCCCGTCGGCCGCTGTACGCTCACGGGAATCCTGCAATACGACGCCACCGGGGAAGGGCGTTACATCCTCAAACTGCGCGATGAAAACGATTGTACCCGTTAACCGGCTCCCGGCGATATCCCGCACGGCACTCTGGACAGCCGTGTCCGTCGTGCTGGCGTTGGCTGTCCTCGCCGGGTGCGACAAGGCATCGGGGCTGGAATTCGACGACGACCCACCGGCGGGGACGGCCACGATCGCTGCGCTCAAATCGCGGTGCACGGGAGAGCAGGCCGCTGTCACGGAGGACATCACGGTCGAAGGCGTGGTGACGGGCAACGACCTCTACGGAGAATTCTACAAAACACTGGTCGTCGAAGACACGAGCGGCGGGATTTCGATAGCCGTGGACGCCACGGAACTCTACGTCGACTACCCGGTCGGCACGGCGGTCACGATCCATTGCAACGGGCTGTTCCTGTGCGACTACGGCGGCAAGGTAATGCTCGGCACGCGCCCCACGGGCGAATATGCCGGGCCGGGGAGGATACCTCCGGCGGAGGCGGCGCTGTACCTGCGGCGGAAGCAGGCGGAAACCAGGCCCCTACGGCCTCGGACGCTCACGTTCGGGGAGGTAGACATGCGACATACCGACACCTACGTGCATTTCGAAGGAGTGCGGTTCGTGCAGCAGGGCAACTGGTGCGACCCCGATCCCGAGACCGGACGCCCCGCGACGACGGAGCGGCAGATAGCGGATGCCTCGGGACGGGAATTCACCGTCCGCACGGCGGGCACATGCACCTATGCAACGGAGCCCGTACCGCAGGGCACAGGCTCCGTATATGGGATAATCGACTATTTCAACGGAAAATACACGCTCCGCATCGCCAACCGCGAGGTGGATTTCGCTACGGTTGCAGCGCGTCCCACAGCATGTCCTTCAAGCGGGGGATATTCAGCCCCGAAACCGACGAGATAAACACCGACGGGACGCCTTCGGGCAGGTGGGATTTCATCTCTTCGATCAGTTCGTCGTCCAGCATGTCGCATTTGGTGATGGCCAGCAGCCGCTGTTTGTCGAGCAGTTCGGGGTTGTACTGCGTAAGCTCGCCCAGCAGAACCGCGTAATCGCGTTTGAGGTCGTCGCTGTCGGCCGGGATCATGAACAGCAGCACCGAGTTGCGCTCGATGTGGCGCAGGAAGCGCGTGCCCAGGCCGCGGCCCTCGTGCGCCCCCTCGATGATACCCGGAATATCGGCCATGACGAACGACTTGTGGTCACGCACCTCGACGATGCCCAGGTTGGGTTCGAGCGTGGTGAAAGCATAGTTGGCGATCTTGGGTTTGGCAGCCGAGACCACCGAGAGCAAGGTGCTCTTGCCCGCATTGGGAAACCCGACCAGCCCGACGTCGGCCAAGACCTTCAGTTCGAGGATGAAGGTGCCTTCGTCGCCCTCCTCGCCCGGCTGCGCATAGCGCGGCGTCTGGTTCGTGGCGCTCTTGAAATGCCAGTTTCCGAGGCCGCCCCGGCCGCCTTTGAGCAGTACGAGCTGTTCGCCGTCGGCCGTCACCTCGCCGACATCTTCGGTGAGCGTGGTGCCGTCCTCCTGTTCGACCACACGCCGGGCGACCGTGCCCAGCGGCACGGGGATGACGATGTCCCGGGCGTCCCGGCCCGACGAGCGGGCTCCCGAGCCGCACTGCCCGTCCTCGGCGAACTGGTGGCGCTGGTATTTGAGGTGGATAAGCGTCCAGTACTGGCTGTCGCCCTGCAGGACGATGCTACCGCCCTTGCCGCCGTCGCCGCCGTCGGGGCCGCCGAAAGCCACGAATTTTTCACGGCGGAAATGCGCCGAGCCGGCCCCTCCGTGTCCCGAACGGGCAAATATTTTCACGTAATCTACAAAGTTCGAACCTGCCATACCTTGATTATTTAGGTTGCAAAGATAGTGCAAGCCGAGAGCAAAAGCAAGTTTACTTGCATTTTGCCGAGGCGCCGCCTGTCTAAAACAGGGTTAAAGATAGTGCAAGCCGGGGCGATGCCGGATTTATTTGGAGATGCCCGGGCATCAAAAAAGCCCGTGTCGGGGACACGGGCCTTGAAGTAGCCGGGTGGAGGCTTATTTCTTACGCGTCAGCACGATGTCGGACACACCGAGGTAGTATCGTGCATAGGCTCCCTGCTTGGGATGCCACTGGAACAGCGACGGCGTCCAGGTTTTTCCGGAGATCACGGTCGACCCCACACGCAGTTCGTCGCCGGCGACCGTGACGGGAAGCTCGCATTCGCAATCGGAGAAGCTCTTGTCATCGGCACCGCCGAGCAGGTAAACCGGGCCGAGTTCATCGGTAGTGAACCAGCTCAGGACATTGAACTTGGTTGTAGCTTCGACAACGATCGAACCGTCCTCCAGGAGTTTGAGGAACCACTTGGGGCCGAAGCCTTCGAGCGCACGGGCTACGGAAAAGCCCTCTTCGATCAGCTGTTCGTAGGTTCGGGCACTGCCCTCTTTCTCGAAGTCCCCGAGGCCAAGGCAGACGAGATAGTTTTCTTTGCGGTATTTTCGCGAGCCGACCTGTGCCATGATTTCGACATCGAACGTCCACTCCTCGGTCGTGAAGAAAAACCCGCCCGTAGCAGGATCAAATCCCGTAGCGTATTTGACGCTCTGCTTGCCGACCCACTCACCGACGAGGGCGTCGAACTCGGCCGACTGGATCATTCCGGAAGTATCCTCTGCGAGCGTGGTCACCTTGATCTGGGCTGCATCGGATGCGGTGTACTTCGGGTCGGTGGAGAGCGCCTTGACGGTGACCGTATATTCCGTACCCGGATTCAGGCCGCTGAAACGGGCGGAAGTTTCGGACGTGGTCGCTTCAGTGCCGCCATTGAGCGAATAAGCATATACATTTGCATGCTCGACGGCCTGCCAGGTCACGGAGAAAGCGGTCTCCTCGACCGAACTCTGAGCGAGGACGGGTGCGGCGAGCTGCGTCCCGTTGTTATCCCCGTCGTCACCGGAATCGGAATCGCTGCAAGCGGCAAAACCCAGCAACAGGGAAGCACACATTAAAATTCTGCTGATCTTTTTCATTGTTGTTCGTATTTATCGGTTATGAAATTCTTACGTGATCTTTTATTCAGCCTTTTCGGTCTTCTGTGTCGCCTCGATCCAGAAATCGGAGCCGCTCTTACTGATGCCCAACACACAGACCGAATAGGAGGTTCCGGCTGCCAGCCCGGTCTTACGGATGGTCTGCGTCCCGGTATACTCGTCCTTGGTGGGCATCACCTCCTTCTTGAACGCCTCCAGTCCCCCGGCCATTAATACTTGCATGGGCAACGAAGAGGTCTTCAGGACATAGACATAATATTTCTCGATGGCGGCATCGGGCGTACAGACGACATCGAACCCGTCGGAAGCGACATTCTCGAACGTTACCGTCACTTCGCCCGACGCATCGGGAAGGGTCGTGGCAGGAGCCGATACGAGGACGGTCGTGAGCAGGTCGCCCGGGGCGTACCACCCTACTGCGTAGACGACATAGTCGGTTTCGGGTTTCAGCCCGGTGAACTCGAAGGGATGGTCACCCTGTACGAGTTGTGTGGCCAGGTACTCCTCGAAACTAACGCCCGCAATCAGGGCCGAAGCGCTGAGTTTGCGGCGCACCGACCCGATAAATTCCTCCGTCGAAGCGTATTTGTCGAAGTCGGACTTCAGGGCATAACCACAGTAGTAGGTTCGCGTCTTGCTTTTGGGAGATACGGATACGGAAATGCTGTTCATCCCGGTCTCGGCAGCCGAAAGCGTAAAGGGATTCTGTTCCATGGCGGCGGCGACCGTCAGCTCGGCGAATTCGGAATCGAGGAACTGCACCTGTCCGGAAACGGCTTTCACACGCACGGTAGCCGGCATACCGGATTCCAGCCCGGTCACGACTGCCGACAGACCCGTAACGGTCAGCTCCTCGCCGCCATCGACCGTATATACATAGGATGCCGCATCGGGAACGGCTTCCCACACGACCGTCGCGGAATTCTCCGTGGCGTCGCCCGCCGAGAGGACAGGAGCCGCCAGTTGCGTGGCCGGCAGGGTTGTCAGGGTGATTTGGGCGAATTCCGAATCCAGGTACTGCTCCTGCCCCGCGACAGCCTTTACCTTGACAGTATAGCTGCGACCGGGCTCCAGTCCGTCGAAGCGCACCGAAGGCTGTGTTACGGTCGTCTCGGCGCCACCGTCGAGCGTACAGGCGTAAGACACGGCGTTCTCTACGGCGTCCCATGTCACGGCTACCGAAACCTGCGTCACGGCGTCTTCCGCCAGGACGGGGATCGCCAAAGCAACGGGATCCACGGGTTTTTCGTCATCCGAGCAACCTGCAAAAGCGGCCCCGAGGACAAAAAAAGCTGAGAAAAGTAGTTTTTTCTTCATAGCTGAAAATGTTTAGAAAAATTTGCTGCAAAAGTTCATTAACCTACTGATTCAAAGCCCATACAGCCCGAAAAAAGATTGCCAGGAAAGGCTGTAAAACGAACAAATCAGTTTTTGTAAATATCGCTACGAATCGTCCATAAAGTTCTCATACCACGCCAAAAAGGCGAATAAGGCCGATAATCGGGAAAAACAAGGCGATGAACGGGAATGACACAATGTGATATTTTTTTACTATTTTTGCCTGCAACGTCACCCCTTCTTCACACACACGAAAACACATGGGCTATCTCGAACAGGCTGTGCGTTCACGGTGGGCCGTCCCGATGACGGCTTTCCTGATCCAACTGAGCCAATACTGGAATACGCTGGTAACAGTCACCTGGTGGTCGAAACGGGCGACCGTATCGGTCGTCTGGTTCTGCGTCCTGTGGCTGGCGACCATCCTGCTGCTGGAAATATTCCTGAGCAGGCGGTTCCCCTTCCTGGTGCGGTGCCTGATGGGCACACTCGTCATCGCGGGAGTCATCCTCACGGCCATGCTGGTCATCACGCTGCAGTCCGAAAAACCGTGGCTCACGCTGGGCTACGACGAAGTCGGGTATCTGATCATCACCTATACGATATGCCTGCTGATCGGCAGCATCGTGCTGATGATCAATAAGGAGCACCGGCATGAAAAGGAAATCGAGATGCTCAGGATCGAAAATCTCAGCAGCCAGTACAACGCCATTGCGAACCAGATAAGCCCCCACTTCTTTTTCAATGCACTGAGCAACCTCTCGTCGCTCGTACGCGGCGACAAGAAACAGGAAAGCCTCGAATACATCGGCAACCTGTCGGGGATATTCCGGTACATCATCCGCTTCAAGGAATCGTCGCTGACGACCCTGGGCGAGGAGCTGAATTTCATAAATTCGTACAAGCAACTGATGGACGTGCGCTTCGCCAAAAGCTACACCTGCGAGGTCGACATCCCGCAGCAGGCGCTGAACATGCGCATGCCCAGCCTCTCACTGCTGCCGCTGTTCGAAAATATCGTCAAACACAATATCATCGACAGCGAACACCACATGCGGATCACGATCTCGTTCAACGATAACAATGAACTGGTGATCGCCAACCCGGTCTATCCGAAGCTCACGCCGCCCGAATCGAACGGCATAGGGCTGACCAACCTGAGCAACAGGTACAGGCTGCTGCTGGGTAAGGAAATACGCATCGAGAAAGCCGAGGGGGGGGGTGACGGAGTATTCCGGGTCTTCCTGCCGATGGTCAAGATGAACATAAAGCATACGAGATGAGGGTACTGATCATAGAAGACGAAATGGGGGCCCTCGACGACCTGAGGAGCATCCTCGCGGAATCGGCCCCGGACATCCGGATAGCGGGCACGACGGAGAGTGTCATGCAAAGCGTCGCATGGCTGGAAAAGAACCCCGCCCCGGATCTGATTTTCATGGACATCCATCTGTCCGACGGTTCGGCTTTCGAGATATTCAAGCGGACGGCCGTCGAGGCGCCCGTGATCTTCACGACCGCCTACGACGAGTACGCCATCCATGCCTTCAGGGTCAACGCCGTGGACTATCTGCTCAAACCGCTCGCCATCGACGAGGTGAAACGCGCACTGGAAAAATACCGGAAGCTCAGCCGGCCGCAGGTACTCCCGGATATCGAGAAGTTGTATGAAATGATTTCCTGCCAGCGGACGAATTCCCGCAGGAACATCCTGGTGGCCTACAAGGACAAACTGCTGCCGATCCCGACGGAGAAAATCGCCTTTTTCTATTCGACCAAGGAGACGTCGAGGGTATACCTCGCCGATGGCAGCAACTATGCCTACAACAGGACGCTGGAGAGCATCTGCGACGACATGGATCCCCGGGCATTCTGCCGGGTCAACAAACAATACGTCGTCGCCAGGGAGCACATCACAAGCATCGTCGTATGGTCGAACAGCCGCCTGCTGGTTTCGATGGATACCGAGACGCCCGAGCCCGTATTCCTGAGCAAGAACCGGGCTGCGGAGTTCAAAAAATGGATCACGGGATAAGTTCCCGGAAAAACATTACAGGTGTGCGAGGTATCCGTAGCGCACCAGATCCTCCCCGCCGCGGACAAGGTGGGTCTGGCCGTCGGCCAGCACGTAGAGGCGGTCGGCGATATCCGTCACATGGCGGTGCATATGGTCGGTCAGGAGAATGCCTTTCGAAGATTTTTCCTGCCGGATCAGCGCCTTGAGCGTCGACACATGCAGCGGGGCAACCTGCGAAAAAGGTTCGTCGAGCATGACGAATTGCGTCGGACTGCGCAGGATCAGGTAGGATTCCAGAATACGCCGCTCACCGCCCGACAGGGCGCGGATCTTCGTACCGCGCAGTTTGCCGAACAACGGGAACCATGCCAGCAGGTCGTCCCACGGCAACCCGAAATCGCGCAGCACCCGGTCGACGGTCAGCCAGCCCGGGATAAAACCCTGCTGCGCGAGGTAACGCACCTCGTCGGCCCGGAAACGGTCATGCCATACCCCGTCGATGCGCATCGACCGGAAATCCGCCCGCAGCGAACCGCACAGTATCTTCATCAGGCAGCTCTTGCCGCACCCGTTACGGCCGAGCACCGCCGTAACACCGCCCGTTTCGACGGCGAGGTACACTCCCGAAAGGATGCGCCGGTCGCCGAACGACAACTCCACGGAGTCGATCTCGAGGATATGTTTCTCAGAGGGGTTCATAAAGGAAGGCGGCCGTCAGTTTCAATAACACATAACACAGGATAAAGTCCACGCCGCAACTCACGCCCAGCAGTTCGCGGCGCCGCACGCCGAGGTTGCGGTAGTAGAAAAACTCGTCACCGTAACGCTGGACGATCCAGACATAGAGATAAAGCGGATAGACCGCCGCCTTGCCTAACAGACACCACGGGATGATTGTCGGGCCGTGGTTGGAGACCACCCATGCGAACCCGATACTCACGGCCATGCAAAAAAAGAACATGGCCGAATAATAAAAGCGGAGTATGAGCAGCAATTTCCGGATCATCGCCCAAATATACGAAAAAAGCGGGTGGTTTTAAGACCACCCGTTCTTTATTCGGCGTAAATTCCCGCAAGGGGACTTGTTCCGGCAGGAAAGCCGGCGACGACGTTACAGCGCCAGCGGCTCGCAGGGAATCCCCCAGGCTTCGGCAACGGGCCGGTAGACCACTTTGCCCTGCACGATGTTGAGCCCCAGTTCCAGTTCGCGGTTTTCCTTGCAGGCACGGCGCCAGCCCTTGTCGGCGAGCTGAACGACATAGGGAAGCGTAGCGTTGGTGAGCGCAAGCGTCGAGGAATAAGGCACGGCGCCGGGAATGTTGGCCACGCAGTAGTGCAGGATGCCGTCGACATAGTAGACGGGGTCTTCGTGCGTCGTGGGACGCGAGGTTTCGAAGCAGCCGCCCTGGTCGATGGCCACGTCGACCATCACCGAGCCGGGCTCCATCTCCCGGAGCATGTCGCGTGTGACGAGCTTCGGAGCCTTGGCGCCGGGGATCAGCACCGAGCCGATCACCAGGTCGGCATGTTTAAGCTCTTCGCGGATGTTGTATTCCGAAGACATGAGGGTCTTGACGTTCTTGGGCATCACGTCGGCCAGGTAGGTGAGGCGCTGCAACGAAATGTCGCAGATCGTCACGTCGGCACCCGTCCCCGCGGCTGTCCGCGCAGCTGCCGTACCGACCACACCGGCGCCGATGACGAAGACCCTGGCGGGCTTCACCCCCGGGACGCCGCCCAGCAGCTTGCCTTTGCCGCCGCGGGGTTTTTCGAGGAAATAGCGCCCTTCCTGCGTGGACATACGGCCTGCGACCTCGGACATCGGGATCAGCAGCGGCAGCGAGCGGTCGGCACGTTCGACGGTCTCGTAGGCGCAGCATACCGCCCCGCTGTCGATCATGGCGCGGGTAAGGGGTTCGCTGCTGGCGAAATGGAAGAACGTGAAGACCAGCTGGTCTTTGCGGATCAGCTTGTACTCGGGGGCGATGGGCTCCTTGACTTTGACGATCATTTCGGCACGGGCATAGACATCCCCGATCGTGGGAAGTATCTCGGCCCCTACCGCCGTATAGGCATCATCGGCAAAACCGCTGTTCACACCGGCCGTAGCCTGCACATAAACCGTGTGGCCCCGTTTGACGAGCTCCTGGGCGCCTGCGGGGGTAAGGGCAACGCGATTCTCGTTGTTCTTGATCTCTTTGGGAATACCGATAATCATAAGGCTTGAAGTTTTTTAGGTTTTTTGCCTTTTAATTTACGGATTTTATCCGGAACAGCAAAATATTCCGGCGATTTTTCACTTCCGGGTCAAAATTTATAAGAGATCGTAAGGTAGAACGAACGCGGATAGGCATAGGTATAGCGCGTGGCGTGGGGTGCGAAATAGAGGGCGTCGCCCGAACGGATACGCCGGACGCGCAGCGACTCGTAACCGCTGTAAACCGTATCGGCATCGCCCAGCAGGTTGCGCAGCATGAGCGAAGCAGTCAGCCGCGAACGGTCGAAATAAAAGGATTTGAAAAGCGAGGCGTCGAACGTGAAGGCGTCGCCGAGGCGCTCCTGGTGCGTGAAGGCATCGAACATCTCCCGCGTGATGCCGCCCTGCCGCGCGATGCGTGCCGTACGGCGCAGGGGCATAGGCTCGACGTAACGCAGCCCCGCATATCCCGCCGAGGCGCGGAAACCCCATCCCCGGGGGCCGAAATATGAGAGTTCGGCGCAAGCCGTAAGCTGGGGTGCGGCACCGAGCGTACAACCGCCCATGTGGCTTTCGGCACGGGTGTCGACGGCCGAATTGTCGACGTCGGAGATGACCGTGACGCGCGGGTTGCGGATATATTTGTACCGCCCGCCCGAAGCGGCGAGCGAAAGGCTCCAGCGGTATGCCAGGCGGAGGTCGGCAGCGGCCTCCACGCCGCAGGCCATGCGTCCGATGCCCGTAACGGCCATGTCGCTGTAAACACCCGCCATGTCGTCGTAATAACGGCGGGACTGGATGCCGTCGAGCGTGGCGACGGCGAAGGCCGTAATGCGGAGCGAAAGCCGTTCGCCGGTACGGGTGAAATTGAGCTCGGCGGCGTAGAAACGCCCGGCAGCGGGGTCGTCGACCGTACGGTTGTTATACAACGGCTGGTAGAACAGGTCGGCGGCATCGGGCACCGCAGCCCCGGCTGCGGCCGATGCTTCGAGGTAGCTGCGGGGCGAGAAAGCCCACCCCACCAGTGCCTTGACCGTATAGGGCGTAAACCCCATCCGCCGCGAGCGCCCGAGGGACTGTGTCCCGGGGAAGAGCTCTTTCTCGTAATACCCGCGGCGCAGCACGACGGCATCGCCCAGCGCGAGGGCGACGTCGGCACGAAGGCGGTCGGAACGGTACTCGGCCGACAGGCGGACGGTGGCCTCGCGCGTCGAAAGCGCATAGTCGTAGCCGAAACGGTCGCCCTCGCGGACGGTGCGGCCGGGATGGCGCAGGTCGTTTTGCAGGAGGTTGCCGTAGGTGTCGTCGTCCACGAGGTACTGGTCGATGTCGGTGATATGATCCGCCCCCAGCAGGTCGCGCATCTGTTTGTAGCTGCGCGTGCGGGTATGGCGGTAGGAAAAGCCGTAGCGGAGCGTCAGCCGCTCGTCCGGCGCGGTCGTAAAGAGGGCGTCGAAACCGAGGTTGCGGATACGTTCGGCGCGGTCTTCGAGCGTATAGACGGCATGTCCGCCCGCCATGCGGTTGCGGGCGATCAGCTCGTCCCAGCAAACCTGAGTATAGCGCGCGTCGTTCGACCGCCATGCCAGTTCGGTTTCCCGGTCGCCCGTATAGCCGGGCAGGTAACGGTAATTGTCGGGCATGGGCGTACGGGCGTCGTACCACCCCAGGGCGCTGTATTTCCGCACCCCGTATTCGGCCCCGGCAGCCATGTCGAGCCAGGTCGCGGGCGACAGCCGCACGCAGTACGTAGCGGCGGCCAGCGGCACGAACTCGCGCCGCACGCGCGAATTGCGGACTTTGCCGTCCTGGAAACCCCAGGCCGGATTGTAGAGGTTGTCGCCCGTAAGGCGGAAAGCCTCTTCGACCGAAGAAAGGCGTGTGCCCCGTACCGACGGCGGGACAATGAGGAGGAATCCCAGCGTATGGCCCTCGCCCAAATGCCTGGCGGCACGGAATCCCGCCGTCAGGGCATTCGTGAAGACGCCTTCGACGTGCATGTCGCGCCCCGTGCGGGCCTCGACGGCGGCAGCGACATCCCAGCCCCGTCCCGCAGGCCGCGCATAGGCGAGTTTCGCCCCGGCCAGGTAGTTGCGGTCGGTGAAACTGACGGAGGCATGGCAGGAGGGTTCGGCCAGCGCCCCGGGGAACCGGAAGGTACGCACGCCGCCGGCACCGCCGATGGCCTCGGGCAATGCCGCGATCCCGGCACGGCGCTCTTCCCGAGCCCCGAGCAGCCGCAGCGAACCGAAATAGCGGGACGAAATCCCCAACCCGGAAAAGGAGGCCGCCTCCGAGGAGTAATGCTGCCCGCGGCGGCCGAGCGCGATGTAGGGCAGATTGAAGGCCGAAATGCTGCCGTAGAGGTCGGGCATGGTCTGGATTGCCCGGTAGAAAAGCGAGGAGTCGGTAAGCACGATGGGCGTACGCTGCTCATAACCCGTGCCATAGGGATAGTATTCGTCGTCGGGGAGCTGGGCCGCAGCTCCGCACACGACGAACAGGAAAACCACGGTAAGAGCGTATTTGCGGAGCATGCACAGGGGACTTTTCAGAATACAAATATAACTATTTTAACCATGTTTTAATATCAACATTAAAAACTGCCGGAGTACGCCGGCTGCAACGGTTATAACGGCCGAAGATTTTTTACATTTTCCGGAAACAGCCAATCTACTGATTTACATGACATTAATCCGAATTACACACGGGGGGGGGCGAATGCCGTCCGCAAATTTGGAAAATCGGAAAACAAGCCCCATATTTGTGAAACCTCAAAGTGTCCTGACATGCAAAAAGCCCTCGCTCTCCTGCTGTCGGCAGTCATGCTGCTGTGTCTGCATCCGGCTGCCGCGCAACAACCCAACACCCTGACCGGGACGGTCACCGATTCGGCTTCCGGCAAAGCCGTCGGCTATGCCACCGTCTCGCTCCAGCGCGACTCGGCCACGGTCGTGAACGCCGTAGCCGCCGATACCGACGGCCGCTTCTCGCTCAAAGCCCCCGAAACGGGCGACTACCAGCTCTGCATCACGATGGTAGGCTACACGCCCTACAAACAGGCCGTGGAAGTGCCCGCATCGGGCAAGGCGCTCGGCAAGATCGCCATCACGCAGGGCGTCGAGGTCGGCGACGTGGTGATCGAAGTCCAGAAACCGCTCGTAATGGCCGACGCCGAGAAGACCACCTACTCGGTCGAGGACGACCCGCAGGCTTCGACGAGCACACTCGACGAAATCATCCGTAAGGTTCCGCAGCTCTCGCTCGACGGCGACGGCAACGTCCTGCTCAACGGACAGAGCAATTACAAGATATTGCTCAACGGGCGCAATTCGGCAACGATGAGCAACAATTTCAAGGATGTGATCCAGAGCATGCCCGCCTCGCAGATCAGCCGCATAGAGGTCATCACCAACCCCTCGACCAAGTACGAAGCCGAAGGCGTGGGCGGCATCATCAACCTCATCACCCAACGCAAGAAGCAGTTCCACGGATACAACGGCAGCGTCGGCGCGAGCGTCACGGTGTTGGAGAACCCGGCCTACAACGGCAACGCCAGCCTCTCGATCCAGGCCGGGAAGTTCGCGGCGAGCATCATGGGCTATGCAGGCTACTACGACGGGGGCCGTACCCCCTCGGAATCGGAGTCGTGGCAGGAAAATTACGACTCGGAGAACCGCTACAACCGCAGTTACTCCGAAAACAAGGGCAGCTCGCGTTACGGCAACGTCGGACTGGACATGAGCTACCAGCCCGACACGCTCAACCTGATCACGCTCAACGGATGGCTGTGGCTCCGGCGCCGACGCTACAAAACCCCGGGCGTCATGCGG
>OBZH01000359.1_pt1 | contig 54393 bp, 43 predicted proteins | sample 1476881 | NCBI WGS metagenome assembly OBZH01 (sample SAMEA2580230, study PRJEB22360) | human gut metagenome | biome: human gut; feature: human-associated habitat; material: faeces | place: Denmark | collected 2008/2010 | reverse complement strand
CTGCTACGCCCGGAACGCCCCCGGGGGCCGCAGCGCCAGCCGCATCGGCTGCCGCTCCAGCAGAAAACCGTTCGACAGCGCAGCCTCCGGCGTGCATTGCACCTCTACGGTATAGGCCCGGATACGGGTGTCGACCTCGGCGTCGCCACGAATCGTGATGTCAAGCGTATAGTGCGTATTGGCCCGTATGTCGAAGTTCGAGGTGTTGTTGCCGCCCGGATAGACGCAGTAATCCAGCACCTTGGAGCCTCGCAGGGCGCGGATGCGCAGGAACGTCGCGTCCGCCGGGGCGTTCGCGGGGCCCTTGTCCCGCTGGTCGGCGATCGAGGGAACCTCGCCCTGCAGGTTCGGAAGCATGTAGAACGTCCCCGTCAGGGTCTGCGACGACGAGCCGACGATTTCTCCCGCCGTATATTCCGCAGCTCGCCGGCCGGGGTCGAAGACCTGCGCCCGGGCCGGGAGGTTCACGGGTTGGACGCTGTGCAGGCGGATGTCGCCGGCATCCGGTGCGACAGAGATGTTGTAGGTGACTTTCGCCACGACGCGCTGCACCTCGACGGTCGGAAGCGTCACCGTTTCATCCGACGAGGGAATCGACACCTCGCCTTCATAAGCCATCGGCAGCGTATCGTAGTCGTCGGCGTGCGTAACGGCGAGATTCTCCCATGCCGGGCTATCGCCCGTGTCGCGGCCCATATTGGCCGCAATGCGCAGCAGGTAGTCGCCCGGCAGACACTCGAAGCGCAGCGTCGGGGAACTCTGGTAACGGTGCAGGACGACATTACGGTCGGCGTCGAGAAGGTAGAGGTTCAGGTCGCGGATCGCCTCTTCGTCCGCAGCGTGGGTCACGGCCGTCATCGGGTCGGGACATACGGACATGCGGACTGAAACGCCGCGGGGTTGCGGGCATGCCGATCTGTCCTCGGCGATGCAGCTCCACAGAAACGGGAGCACTGCGAATATCCACAGGTATCTTTTCATGGCAGTGGGAATTTTACGAGGTTTCAACTACTCCCGGACGCAACGCACGGGATTGGCGGCATAGCGGTAAAAATCCGTCGTATTGACGAACGGCGGGTAGTTGCTCGTGTCGAATACGATCGAGGTGCAGGCCACGTCGTGGAACACGCCGGTCGAGCCTCCCCAATGCAGATAATACGGGGCATTGGTGTAGAGCCTTCCGAGCGACCCGTTGCGGTCGTAACGCCCCTCATAGAATGTTCCGCCCAAAGGTATCTTCGCCGTTTGCGTGCCGTTGCAGCGGATCGTAACGTAATAAGGTGCCGATACGCTTATCCGCTCTATTCCCGCGAAATCCTCGGCACCGGGCACTTTCCAGCCCAGAGGGCACGGATCGTAAATGGATTTATGGCTGGTGCGGCTGATATTGTTTTTCCCGGTCGTGACGTTGCCCCAGAGGTTCGGGTGGTGGTCGCAGAGCCAGTCCAGCGAAGAAGCCCACTCTTCCCAGTCCTCGAAGGATACGCCGTCCATATAGGTCGTAGGATGCGCTGTGGCCCATTCGAGGGTCATCACGTCGTAGGGCGACTCGGTTCCGGAAGTCCGCGGATCGCTCTCGGCATATTCGAATCCCGCGGCATAGACGGTCGGAGCCTGTATATAAGCGTCCGTCGCCGTGGCCGGATACGGGAACGGGTCTTTGCGACCCCACTGGTAGTAAAGGCCGCGCGAGGCGGGCAGTGTATAATCCGTTTCCAGCGCTCCGAGGTTACGATCCATAAAGACAGCTCCCGAAGCATAGGTCTGTGCCGTGGCCGCCGGATCGTAGTCCACGGCCCAGATATGCCACGACCAGAGGCATTCCCCACGGCTGTCGAAAAGCCCGACCACGGCGTTGCCGTGCGTCGTACCGGTCGTAAAGGTGATTCGTCCGTCCTGATATCGCACATCCTTAACGATCGCCTCGCTCAGCGTTCCCGTCTCCCACAGTATGCGGGCAGAGACGCCCGACAGACGCTTGGGAGTGACGTTGAGCGTCGTGCGGCCGTTACCCATCGTCGCGGCGTCGAACGAATAGAAAGTGTTCAGTACAGGGGCAATATAGCAGTTGGCCGTACCCTCGTCGTCGAGCGGCCGGGTGTTGGCCGTGAATTTCGGGAAGATCGACGCATCGTTCGATGCGGGAGTGTAGAGATAGGTCGTCGATGACGACAGCCGCTGCGTATAGCCGTCCGTCGTGTACCATCCCTCGAAGCGGTAGCCCGCGGCAGGAAGCGCCACCAGCGTACAGCCCATCTCGTGACACATGACGACGTGATTGCGCGTTCCGGCGATTTCAGCGGTATAGAGCGCTCGGGAGACGTTCACCCAACCTTTGCCGTTGTCGGCAGTCTCGACGACGACCTGAAGGCGGTTTGCAAAGCGGCGACGGAAGTCGAACGACTGCGCAAGGCCCGCATCGTCTGCGATCGTCACGGTATAGGCTACTTGAGAGTTCGCCGTGGTGTAGACCGGAAGGTCGTAGTAAAGGAAATATTCATTCAGCCCCGGTTGGTTCGCAAGCTCCAGATCGCGGCCCGTGCCAATGGAAGCGTCGTCTACGAGCAGGCGGTTCTTGTCGCCCTGCGAGGCCGTGATACGTCCCCGCAGCGTCAGGGGCGCGGGATCGCCCTCCACCTCGACGAACAGTTCACCCATCACGTCGTATGTGCAGTAGCCGCCGATCGTATTTCCCGCGTAGGAGTCATAGACATCGAGGGTATAGCTGCTTACCCGGGTGTCGACCTCGCTGTCGCCCAAAATCGAGATCGCGAGCCGGTAATGGACGTTGGGCCGGACATTGAAATCCGAGGTGTTGTTACCTCCCAGATAGACGTAATAGGCCAGCATTTTCGCACCCCGCACGGCACGTATCAGAAGATACGAAGCATTCGCGGGGGCGTTGTCCGGATTCTTATCGCGCTGGTCGGTAATGGACGAAACCGTGCCCTGCATATTCGGAAACAGATAGCAGTTTCCCGAAATCTGCTGTCCCGAAAGTTCTGTTTCCAGGCAATCCGTATAGTCACCGGGGTCGTCCGACGGCCGGGCCGCCACGTCGAGGACGGATACCGCGCGCGGTACGGACAGGAGCTGCACGGAGCGAAGCTCGATGTCTGCGGGTTTGACGGCGATATCGTAGGATACCTTCGTCACGACACGCTGCACCTCCACGACCGGAAGTGTCAGAATACCGTCGGACGAAGACGTGATCGCAACGTCGCCCTCATAGGACATCGGCAGCGTATCGTAGTTGTCGGCGTGCATAACGGTAAAATCTTCCGATGCGGGATTCTCACCCATATCGCGGCCCATATTGGCGGCGATACGCATCCGGTAGTTGCCGGGCAAGGACGTGAAGCGCAGCGTCGAAGAGCTCTGGTAGCGGTGCAGGACGATCTCGCCGTCATCGTCATAGAGATAGAGGTTCAGGTCGCGGATCGCCTCTTCGTCCGTAGTGCGGGTTACGGCCGTCATCGGGTCGGGACATACTGTCAGCCGAACCGAAACGCCGCGGGGATGAGGGCATGCCGACCTGTCTTCGGCGATGCAGCCCATAAGGGTCGCGGCAAGACTTATCGACAGGATATATAATAATCTTTTCATAGCTTTGAAAGAAAAAGGGCTCCGCCCGAAACACAGGACGGAACCCGGTACGACATGCGGACTATGCTCCCAGTTCGACGGACTGCGTGACGGGTGTCTCCCAGTCGGCGACGGTCACCGTCACGGCGCAATCCTGACCTACGAGACCTGTGATATTGGCCGCGATGCGGTAATAGCCGTTGCGCAGAATCTCGCCGGCAGCCTTGCCCGTCAGTTCCACCGAGTAGGTCACCTCCGAGCGGTCGTCCGTGGTCGAGCCGTTGCCGTCCTGATCGTATGTAGCGTTGATTTCCAGCAGTACACGGCTTCCAGCGGTCAATGTACCGTTTTCGAAGATGTAGAACAGGCTGTTCATCTTTCCCGAAGCGGAGGCGGGAGTCTGCGTGTGGCTGAAGCTCATGGCCCCGGGCATCGGCGTGCCGGCTACGACCGAAGACTGCGAGGCCGCCTTGGAGAGTTTTACGGAGTTGATCGTGAGCTCTCCGGCGTACTTGTCGGCGAACGACGGGTCTATGGTCGTCTGGAGGGCCACTTTGGCTACGGTACGTTTGAGCGTGATGCCTACCGACGTCGTGGAATTCACGGCGCCGATGGTTTTCGATGTCGAGCCCGACATCACGAAGCCGCCCGAACGTTTGGCCGCGGAGGACACTTCGGCGAAGGTGCCGTTATAGTCGGCAGCCGACTTTTCCACGAGAGCCGTAAGGGCCGCCCGGGTCTTGGCCGACGAGGCGTCGTAGTTCGCTACGGCGTAGAATGAGCACTCGGTGCCGGCCGCAGATTTGGGAAGCGCGAAGGTCGCCGATTTGGAAGCGAGCTCCGACGAAGTGAAGTCACGGCGGATGATAAGTGCTCCGCTATTGTCGAAGGCGAAGACCGAGAGCGACGAGAGCGAGGATTCCCACGCCTCGGCCTTGGCCGAAGTGTCGAAGAATGCGCGGGTGTCGGCCTCGTCCGCTCCGGTGAGCGTGATGGCGATTCGTGCAGTGTCGGATGTTTCAGGCATCGCGGGGTCGAGCGTGTCGTCGGTTTTGTCGCACGAGGCGAACAGGGCGGCGGCTATGGCGGCCGCAGCAAAAAGAATCTTTTTCATCGTGTAATAAGAAATTAAGTGAATGAACTATTTACGCTTGTTGCGTTTTGGATATCGGGGTTGTTCGGAGTATGGGACAGGCGGCTTTTCCTTGCGCGCCGGGCTGTGGTAGCCCGGGACGCCGTTCTCATCGATCCAGCTGCGGATACCGGTGCGAAGTTCTTCCTTGAGCTGCCGGAATTCCGGGCGTTCCGAAAAGTCGTCTTTCAGATCGTAGGCCCGAAAGATCGGAGCGCAGATACGCACCAGTCGCAGGGCGATCTCCTGCCGTTGGGTTTCCGGAATAGCCGGAAAGTCCGTGGTGAGAATCAGGTGAACGGTGTCGTATTTCGAGAAAAGCAGGCCCCGGAACAGCACTTTGTCGGCGGCACGGACGGCCGAAGCGGCAGGCACTCCCAGCTCGACGCTTTGTGCGTAGCTTTCGAAGGCCAGACGGCTGCGCCGTTCGATCATCGCATGGTGGAACTGACGCGGGGGATGGCGTATTTCGAGGAAATGCCGCAGGCGCTCCCGGAACCATTTTTCATCGGGGGTTTCCATCGCAGGAGCGGATTAGCGTTTGCGACCGCGGCCCTGACCCTGATCCGGAGCCTGCTCCTGCGCTTTCTCGGCCTTCTGCTCCTGCTTTTCCTGTTGCTCCTGACGGCGCTGCTGCGAGAAATCGTAGACCACGCCGTTCGAGCGGGGGTCGATACGCAGGATACAGGTCAGGGCCTTGCCGTTCTTGCCCAGAATGGGATGATCCTTCTCCTTCGAGCAGTCCAGACCTTCGGGGCTCAGCAGGGCCGTGCGCTGACGGTCGTCGAGCTGTTTGTCGAGTTGCGGAGAGATATAGGGGCGGCTGAACTGGTAGTCGGTCATCTTGTATTCGTTCGAGAGGACATCGAAGCCCACTTTGCCTGAATAGGTGATGTCGCTGCCGCGCATGGAGCAGCCTTCGACAAAGACGCGGCCGCCCAGAGCCAGTTCGTTCTGCTGCGTATCGTCCAGACGCACGCCGTTGAAATAACGCAGGTCGGGGACATCGCGCTTCGGGATGGTCACAAGACGGTTCGTCGCGGGATTCAGCGTGGCGAAGCACCACTCCTTCTCTCCCGTGTGCGGATTGGGAAGTTCGTACAGCCGGTCGGGGGTCTTTCCGGCCAACAGCTGCTCCTTCTCACTCGTGGAAAACATCATCCGGTACTCTTCGCGCTCGAACTCCGGACGCGGAAGGGCGCTCGTCAGACCGACCTGCACATCGCCGTTCATGTCTTTGTAGGGATGCAGGGCGAATTGACCTGCGACGGGAATATTGCCGATCTTGAGGTTCACGTCATGCAGGTCCGTCGTCGGAAGGCCGTGCTTCATCGCCTCCAGTTCTTTGGGAGTAACGATGATACCCATTTCTTTCAGCTCCTGCAATTTCAAATCCGGAGTGTCAAACTTGACCTTTTCGAGCTGGTACGAGGTGACGCGATGATCGTAGAGAGCTTTGAGGCCCTCGGGGTCTTTGGGATTGTCGGCAAGGCGCAGCAGCGATTGTGTGACTTCGCTGGCCTTGTCAGCGGCGACTTTCAGAAAATGAAACGGCTTGGCATTCTCCTGCGACATGAAGCCCTTGATGAAGGCCGCGACTGCGGAGCTGTTGCGAAGTTCGTAGAACGCCGGCTTGTTGGCCGTAAGCGGCTGCGTCGTCGTGACCTTATACTGGTTGCCGCTCTGCTTGAGGTCGGAAACGGCCTCTACGGCGCCGTTCTGCTCGTTGTAGAGCAGGAGCGTTTCCTTGTACTTCGGATCGGCCTGCTCGGGAGTCTGGTTCGGGTGTTGATTCTGATTTTCTTCGGACATAAAGCAAATGTTTTAAGTGAAACAAAAGGTTCATGCCGCGAATATAGAAGCATGTTTTCCGAAACGATGCCCATGTCCGCTCCAGTCCGCTCCAGTCCGCACCGAGGCAAAAATTACGGTTTTTTCTTGGGTAAAAGTTTCGCGAGATCCGGATCGGCTTCGATACGTGCGATCTCCCGGCGGACAAGCTCCGCAACGTCGGCTTTGACACGGTAATAATTCTCTTTGACGATCTCCTCCATGTGATCCTTGCCGTCCTCACCGACAAAAGAGGATATTTCGGGAATGGGGACATAGGCTGCTGTTTCCGCCTTGACCTTATCGTTGTCGATGACGATCTCGGCATGGAAGATCTTCTGCTCGATACGCTCGTCGAAGTTGTCGGCGACCGAGCCGACGAACATGCCCTGCGTGAGGTTGGAGATTTTCGAGGCAGGGATCAGTGTTTCCAACTGCGTATTGGTCGAGGTGGTGACGTTCTCGTTCGATACCGAGTGCGACTCGCGCAGTTGCACGATCTTGCCGAAACGCTCCGACAAGGTGCGGGCCGTGTCGCCCACGACCTGTCCCGAGAAGATATTGCCCACAGTATTAGTGATGACCTTGGCCTCTTTCTCCCCGTAGTCGCGCTCCAACTGCGAAAAGTCCTGAAATCCCAGACAGACGGAGACCTTGTTCGAGCGGGCCGTGGCTATGAGGTTATCCAGCCCCCGGATATAAATCGTCGGTAGTTCGTCGATGATAAGCGACGATTTCAATTTCCCCTTTTTATTGATAAGCCGGATAAGGCGCGAATTATAGAGTCCCAGCGCCGCGCCGTAGATGCTCTGCCGGTCGGGGTTGTTGCCCATGCAGAGGATTTTCGGTTCCTCGGGGTTGTTGATGTCGAGCGTGAAATCGTTGCCAGTCAGTACCCAGTAGAGCTGGGGAGAGATCATGCGCGAGAGCGGAATCTTCACCGAGGCGACCTGTCCCTGCAACTGATCCTGCGCATTGCTTTTCCACGCATCCATAAAGGGTGAGAGGTAGTTTTCCAGTTCGGGATAAGATGAAAGAATCGGGAAGATTCTTTCGAGGGGCTGGCACAGGAACTCGATGGCGTGCGGGAAGGTACAATAATGTCCGTTGTCATAGATTTTCAGGTACCAGATAATCGCCGCGAGCAGGATGACGGCCGAATCGGTGAAAAAGTCACCCTGCTTATCAACCCATGTTTTATTGAGATTCAGAAGCGTGACATAGGCGCTTTCGTAGGCATCCGAAATGTCGTCCATGAAGCGGGCGTCGATGGGATTGCAACGGTTCGAGCGGCGGGGATCGTCGAAGTTGATGATGCAGAACTTCGGCTTGACGGCGTATTTGTCCAGATGCCGGAGCAGGTGGTTGTAGGCAATGCGTGTAAGGTCGTCGAATTTATAGTCGTAGACGAGCATCGAGAAACCCTTCTCGATATGCTGTTTGATATAGTTATTTAAGACCGCGTAGCTCTTACCCGAACCGGGAGTTCCGAGGATTAGCGTCGCACGGAACGGGTTGATGACATTGATCCATCCCTCGCGCCATGCTCCTTTATAGCGGTAACGGGTGGAAAGATTCACTGAATATTCGTTGTTGAGATAACGTTCTTCCTGAAGGAAATTTTCATTGCGGTCATTGAACGGGTCGTCGGCAAGGGGCTGTTTCAGAAGACGCCGCAGCCACACGCCGGCGGCCAGCAGGCTGAGGTAGCCCGCACCAAGGGTCAGCGTGTAGCTCCAGCCCTGGAAGCCGATCCCAGCGGGCAGCGACAGCAGAAAGCCGTTCAGAAAGAACAGCGGGAAGCCGAGGCTGATGGCGGCGACGATATGCCGCCTGTCGACCCTGCCGTTGCGGACGCTCTTCGTGCCGTAGCAGCCAAGCGCGAGGAACAGAGAGGCGCAGAGTTTCGTAATGACGGGAGAGGAGAAAAGAAGCGTTGTCCGCTGGATATCGAGCAGGATGCGGTCGGCATAACCGTAGGTCAGACCGCATAACGAGAGCCATTCATAACAATACCAATACACGTGCAGCACCAAAAAAAACACGCCCAGCCCGCGGGCGAACTGCACGATATTTTCAAGGGCTTTCAAATCATCTTCCTGTTGCATGGCAGAGAATATTAAAAGTCCCGAAGATACATCTCCGGCAGAAAAACAGGTACCCATGTCCGCTCCAGTCCGTCACTGTCCGCACCGCATAAAGAACGCTCCGAGAGATGAATCCCCGGAGCGTGATGCTGAATAAAAACAGACTGCCTATCGCTGGCTGTAGGCAATCAGATTGTTGCGCAGGATGTCGAGAAAATGCGTCAGACGCAACTTTCGGTTGATGAGCGTATGGCGGCACTGCTCCGGGTTGTTGATACGGACGTTGAAAGTTCCGGAAAGCACATCGACAAGTGTCGCCAGATCGATCCGTGTGCCGTCGATGCGGCGTATGGCTCCGGAGAGTTGCAGGGCCGTAGCAAGCTCCATGATATCCGTAGGTGTGAATTGCTCGGAGAGGAACAGCGGCGACTTGGGGACTTCGACCGACACCGGGGCGGCGATGGACGGATAACGAACCCGGGTAAAGACTAAACGGATCTCGAAATTCGTCAATAGAAGCGCCGATTTGAGCAACAACACTTGCGGAGATTCCTTTTCGACAATTCGCTCCTGCAACCGCATCAGGCAGGATTGGAGGCGGGCAAGTTCGTGCAGCAGGTCGAGGGACGATTTACAGGATTGAACAGTAAGACCGTGCAGCAGGTCGATGTAATCTTCATAGGCAGCGTCGAGAGTCTTCTGCTCAGGGGACAGTAATCGTCGGTTGAGAGATGTTTCGAGCAGGACGATAAATTGGCTTTTGTCCAAGTTTTCCATAATTCGACTTACACAGAATTGGTTGGTTTGCTTTGCAAAAATAGGAATTTTCAGGATACCCAATTACATGTCCGGATATCCGCCCGGATATAAAAAATCGAAAAAAATCATTCATCTTCCTTATTCAAGGAATAAAGCAGTGCATCGGTAAATTTTGTGCGATCTTTCTTGCGTTCCAGAACACGGCGTTTGACATCAGTCGGATCGCCGAGTTTAACATGCAATGTATTCTCGAAGACCCGAACAACCAAATTGAATGGAGCTGTCGAACCATCTGCCAGCACGAAAGGAGGTGGAGTCATCCGATCGAGTCCGCAAAGGATTTCCGAAACGCTGATCGCAGGATAGTGTTTGGACCAATGAAGCGGTGAAGTAAATGCAGGTTCAGATATGAAAGATCGCGGGTGTTCAATACGATGATATAACAACTCTTTTTCCAAGCAGATAAATTCGAGAGTCATGTCGACAACCCGGTGTATATATGGCGGAAGCGAAACGGACGGTTCATGAATTCGAGAAAGCAGAAATCGGAACTGGATTTGCGTATAATTTAACGTATGTAATGCCGACAGACAATCTGTGTCATCGCAAAGTGCTGTAATGAGGCGGGCAAATTTCAAAAAGTAAGTTTGCAGCCTTTTTTCAGAAACAACTTTTCGATTCAATGATTTTAAGATGGCTCTGAACAAAGATGTATGCAACAATTTGTCCATCTATATTTGTCGTTTATTACAATGAATTAAATTGCATATATTGTATCTGTAGGATAATTTTCTTATCTTTGCCAAACGGCGAATAGCTGTCGAATCCTGTCATCGACACCTGAAAATGCTACAAAGACAAGATGGACGGGATAATAGGGGAAATCGTGCAAAAAACAGCACGGGCTTCTCCTATCTGTTCATCGGGTTGTAGCATTCCTCAGGTGTCAATAGGTTAAGTCCGTGCTTTTATTTTATGCTATTTCATTTATGGTTTAACCGAGAAGTTTGATTTTGCTACAATAAATTTATAATTTATGCGTTTCATAAAGAAAATACCGGTTACGATTCATTAAAAGTGAATTTTTCAATACAAAAAGACTTACAGATGCTCACATTCTGAATCGGTCAACATTTACATCCGGATATTTTCTTATTGCCGTTCGAATATTCTTCGAACGGCTTTTTTATCCGAAAGTTAAAAACACCCGCACACCTCAAAAGATGTGCGGGTCAAAATCGGGGCGCTTACAGATGCTCAACCGATTCTAAACAGGTCAACAAAAAACATCTCAGAGGAGTTATTCGGCCGTAGCCTCGTCGTAGGTGATGGTATAACCGCTGCTGACGAACGTCCAGTCCTGCGGACGATTGCCGTTCTCGCAAGTAACGGTTTCCTCCCATGCTCCGTCGGCAATGGAATTAAATAACGATAACTGGTTCCGTTCAGATGTCCGGCGCAGGTTGAAGTGCATGATCGCTCCGTAACCTGCCTCGGTCAAATCATAGGCATAATTGCCATACTGACTAATCTGATCGGCGGAATAGTAATTACCCAGATTGATCGACATGGGTGCATAATGCTCCTTGGTTACGCCGGCAACGCTGATGCTGGTGTTGTAATACGCGAAGTTGGAATAAACATAGTCGAGTTTGGCGCCAGCCGTTGCATCGATCTGACCAGAAGGAATGTTATACTGGAAGAGCGTGATCAGTTTGCCGGCAGGCAGTTTGTCGCGCAGTTTGGAGATCAGGTTGCCAAACGAACCGGAAACGGTGGTCACCGTGCCGCCGTACTCATTGTCGAATCCGATTCCGTCGAGTCCGTACTTATTTACGGCATAGGCGAGAATCGTTGCAAGCTGATCGGCCTGCGTGTCATTGAGACTCGTGAAGTCGATATTCTGCCAGTTAGGCAGGATGGTGAGCACGACTTTGATGCCCTTAGCCTGCAGACCGGCTACATAGGTGGCAGCACCGCCGTTTTCGAGCAGGTTGGTCATCTTGTCGTTCAGATAGAGGGTCGGACGCACTACTCCGTTGACCGTCTCCTTGTTGAGATTGGCGGCGAAGAACTCCACGATATCGGCATAGGCCGAACCGTCGGAGAGCAGGTAGTCGCCGGCATTAAGCGGGTTCACGTCGTTGGTCTCGACATAAATGGTGACCTTCGGAGTTTTGTCCCCGTAAGCACGTGTTTTGACGACAGGTTCCTGGGCCTTGTCCATCGTCGGTTCTTCTGCCTGCTGGCAAGAGATCATCATACCGGCACCCACCACGAGGGCTGCCATCAGTTTCAAAGTCTTTTTCATAATACAAAAATTTAAGGTTAATAGATAGTAGTTAGTTGCTCCGGTTAAAGAGCCATGAGAGAGTGATTAGGGAAGAACACAGGTGTATTTTGTCGGCCGTTTTTTCAATTCCAGTCTTTCAACCATTTGCCGTAAGCCTGATTGCCTCCGGGTAGTGTCCATATTCTGTTCAAGTCCAATAGATAGCTGTATCCTTTTCTCGGTCCCAACAACATGCTGTTTTCCGGATCCATATACTTACAGCACATTGCGAACATTCCATCCCAGTAAGCTTCATAATTGTCCTGCAGATTGGTATGCAAATCGTCGAAGACGATGATGTTGTTAGGCTTATAATTAGGAGTCCAATCTAAAAGGAATTTAGGCTCCCGCATCATGGCCTCTTCTTCCGTTTGGGCAGCAGGATAGATGGGAAAGTTGATGCAGCCGTACCGATCCTTGGGCAGATTGGCAATCGGCTTTTGCGTATAGGTGGATACATACTCCAGTTCGGGATGCCACGGGTCGAGCAGCTGCGGGGCCTCGCTGTTGCTGTTGTAACCCGACCATGCGTAGTCAATGTAATCGCCGACGGCGATTCCGCCCGTCGCTTCCGTATCCCAGAAAGTAGCGGTCGGCTCCTCGTAAACCGTGACCGTCAGTAATTTTTCCGTGCCAAGTGCCTCGCGCAATGCCTTGATGAGCTTCGGATAGGAGGTCGTGTTCACGGCCGGCATACCCTCCTTGCCGTAGCCGGAATTTCGATCCCAGAGGTTTACACCGTCGAGTTCGTATTGTTCGATAACGGTCTTGACCTGCGCTGCGAAGTCTTCGATTTGAGCATCGGTGAGGTTGCAGAACCCGAGCCCCTTGCCTCCGCCTTCGATACTGATACATACCTTGCGTCCGTGTTCCTGCAACGGACGGATATATTTCGTCGATTGGCTGAGCACATAAGTCATGTCGGTTCCGAGATCAAGCAGGGCGCGGCCGGCTGCAGCATCGTAGCCGACCTGGACAGTGCGCAGGTTGACGATGTTGCCTACGGTACCGTACCACGCCACGGTCGTGCCGCGTGCCACTTTCTTCCGCATGATGTAGTCCTGCGCCAACAGCGGCTGAAAATCGTTCGTATTGACATAGAACACGAAGAACAGGTCGTGGCCGTCGTGCAGGGTGTATTCGTCGGTGTAGGGTTGGCGAACCGAAACGTTGTAGTAAAGCGTCTTGTCCGCGTCCGGTGCGTCCTGTGCAGCGACCGTAAGCGGTAGTACATATTCCCCGGCGGCAAGTCCGCTTGCCGAGAACTTGATACGTTTCAATTCCGAGCGCTGCGTTGCGGCCGAGAGGTCGAGCGTCTTGCCGTCGGGAAACTCGTAATTCGCCTCCGGCAGCAGTGTGCGTTCGATTTCATCTCCGGCATCGTAGTCATTGAGCAAAGATGCATCGCACCATGCGTCGAGCGAATATCCCGTTGCCGCCGGCTGTGTCTGCCTCAAGTAGAAGTTCTTCGTCATAACCCCTCCTTCGGTCAGCAGCACATCGACCCTATTTTCCACGGAATTGCTGCTGCACAACATCACATGAACCTCTTCGATGGAACCTTTGTCGGGCAACTTCCCGCTTTCCTGCATCACGGGATCGGCCTCGCAGGCCGTAAGGCCCGCGAATGCCGCCGTGCAGAGAAGCGTTACCACCCCTGTTTGCAAATCAAAAATCGTCTTCATAGTTACTCGTTGTTTTCGTTAAGTTTCGGGATCTCGATGCCCTGCGGCCAAATGATGTCGTACTTGGCGACGCCGTCGTTGCCGTACATCGAATAGTCCTTGACCGTATTTCCCGAGGCATCGTTGCATTTCCAATACCCCAAAAGCGTCGGATCGTTCTCCGGGTTTTCGATTTCATACATATTTTCCCAAATCTGTTCCGGCGTGCGGGCCACAGACCATACACGCGCCTCGGCGATCTTGCCGTTCAGAGGCCGATAGTCGTCGTAGGAGCGGCCGATGAAGAACTGATAGGCCTCGCTCAGGCCATCGTACCCCAGTTCTTCGTACTGGGCCTTGTCGCCCTCGGGAGCGGTGTTCCACAGGTCGTAGAGCGCCCGCATGGCCAAGTTGATGCAGTTCTTATCGTTCTGCGTCGTGATGCCCACGCCCGTGACTTCGCTCTGAATCTGCCCGTCGACGTAGATGCGGGCCGTGCGGGTATTCTGGTCGTAGGTGCAGGCCACATGGTACCAGCGCCCCGTTTCGAGATGCTTCATCGCGTCGCGTCCGGGAATCTTGCCGAAGCCCGAGCCACTGCCCGAACCGTCGAACTGCAACTGTTCGCGCTCGAAATTCGTGTCGCCGATACGCAGCAGCAGGTACTGCTCGACGCCCATGACGGACGAGATGTTGACGGGATTGCCTTCAGTATTGGTTTTCACGAATTCGTCGATGTAAATCAGGGCCTCGTAGGTCACAGCCCGCAGGCCGTTCCAATCCTTGCTGCTTTCGGAATACTTATCGAGGGTCGGGAACTCGATCCAGTTGTCCGTAAGTTGTGCCGCGACGGTGATGGCCGAGGAGCGTTTGACGACGTAGTAAGCCACGTCGGAGCCGTGCAACACATCGATCGATGCGCTACCGATGCGTACTGGAACCAGATAGGTTTCGTCGATTGGCAAAGCTCCGGTCTGCTCATCTCCTTCTCCGGTGAGTTCACGGAGGCGCAGCGTGACAGCATCGGAGGTCGTCTTCCCTGCCGGAATGGTCACAGTTTCGGACAGCAAAGAATAATATTTTGAATCGAGCATCGTCCACTCCGTACCGTAACGGGCATTGTACGTCCCGACGAGCGACGGGTCGACCGTGAGCGTCACCGCCACATCCTGTCCTGCCGGATATGTCAGTACCGCCTGCAACGCGCAATCGTAGGTAGCCCGGGTGTTGCTGAAGGTCGTGAGCTGTGCGTCGCTCGTCGAAGCGACGTCGAGGTATACGACATTGTCGAACTTGTGATTGTCATCGCCGTAGTTCTCGCAGGCCGTGAAAGCCACAAGCGAAACGAGAACCGCCATTAGTATCTTTTTCATGTTCATGACTGTCTTTATTTAGAGGGGTTCAACGTTTGTATCGCCTGCCGGATGGTTTGGTAGTTCATCTTGGAATGGTAGTAATCTTCGGCAATATTGTAAGCCGCAAGCCCCGCATAAGGCCCGAGTTCGACGACGCGGCGCGACATTTCGTCGACAGCGGCGTGCTCGGTGCGGCCTTCATTGAACAGCGCCGCATTGATTTCGGCGGTCAGCAGCAGCCGATTGGCCTCGATGCCGGCATAGTTAACAGCGTGCAGGGCATGGAGTCTCACATCCAAAACATTTTCGAGTTTCTCCGTATCGAGGATGACGTAATCCATCTTTGCACGGTCGGTGGCAGCGAGCGACAGGGGATTACCCTCGAAAACGAGGAGCTGACCGTCAGTTCTGGCCGTGGCAAGCCTATCAATAATGCGAGCCGTGGCATCCGCAGCCAACGGGTCGGTCGTGAACGAGTAGCCGTCCATGCCATTGGCAGCGACGGCAACGACGACCTTATCCAAGTAGGCGTCGAGCGCCGCCGCATCGGCGAATTCCTCCGCACGAGCGGCATAGTCGATCTGATAGAGCACCTTCGTGCCTTTCTCGTGCATGACGGACATGTCCTCGGCGTCGAATTTCGAGAAGTTGTCGGCGTTGGTCAGCGTCACGATGTCCAGCGAATCCGGAAGGCAGCGCATGAAGTCCTGCTCTCCGGTCGCTTTCTCGGGAGAATTGTGCATGCGGGCATAGACGATGAAATGCTCCGACTGCTTGTAGGCCCTCAATGTCGCGGTGTACTCGGCCCATAGGGCAGGATCTTGCTCCCAAGGCTTTTTGACCGTACTGTCGAGTGCCTCCGTTTCCGTCCAGTCGCTGCACGAGACGAGCGACAGCATCGAAAACAGCGCCAGCAGCGTGAATATAAAGTTCTGTTTCATAGCTGTTAGTTGTTATAAGATTTGCAATCCCACCATACACGGGTTCCCATGACGTCGCCCGTGCGGTTGCCGTTCTGCTGCTCGCCATCGAGCGTCTGGATGGCCAACTGAAGGTTGGCGTTGTTCTGCTGGTACTCCTCGACGGGGTAAGGCAGGCGTCGTGCACCCTGCGCTACGTCCACCGTGCCGCCCGACTTGTCGGTGGGCACGGGCAGCAGTTTCGGATAGCCCGTGCGGCGGTGCTCCGACCACGCCTCGACGCCCAGCGGGAAGATGGCGATCCATTTCTGCACGATGATGCGTTCAAGGTTGCGTTCGAAGTTCTCGGCTCCGTCGACCCACGGAATCTCGATGTCGCTCTGGGCCATCGCGCTGTAGTTGCCGACAGGATCGGTGTAGGGCGCGGGCTTGACGTCAGTCTGGGCCAGATAGGCGTCGGCGCCGCTGGCACCGCGCTCCTCGAACGAAAGCCTTACGGCTGCTTCGTAGAGTGACCGTGCCGTTTCTTCCGAGCCCCAGCGCAATTCATATTCCGCACGCAGGAACGTTGCCTCGGCGGCATTGAACCATAGGTAGGGCGTATCGCTCGCAACGATCATATTCGAATACTTCGACACGGCCTGCGACTTGCTCGTCACATCGATGCCGATACGGATACCCACATAGTCGCCGACATCGTTCGCAAGGAACATCTTCTCCATACGCGGGTCTTTGTAGCCGTTCATGTAGCAGAGGATGTCGGCTCCGACACGGTGGTCGCCCCAGTCGTTGTAGATGAGCGTCGTGCGGTTCTCCGCGGCGTGCATCGCCGCATTGTCGGCATTAGCCTCGATAACACCCCCGGCAATAGCCTCGGCGGCCTTCGCACGGGCGACGTCGGACTTCACATACGACAAACGCATGGCCATGCGCAACTTGAGCGAATTGGCATATTTGAGCCACTGCGCGATATTGCCGTAGTAGACGCCGTCGTAGCGGCTCCACGCTTCGGCCGGGAGCGTCGTGTTGCGGCCCAGTATCTCGATAGCCTCGTCCAGCTCCTCGAACATCTTCGTATAGACCGCCTCCTGCGAATCGTACTCCACATAGACCGACTCGTTGCTCTCCAGCTTCGAATAGGGAATCGGACCGTAGGAGTCCGTCACACGGTGCATGATGGCCACTCGCAACAGGCGGGCGAAAGCGATGGCCACTTCGTCTTCCGTGCCGTTGACGATGCCCTTATAGGGGGTATAGGTCTCGGTGATGACGTTGGCGAAAGGCCATTTACGCCAGTCGGCCGAGGGATTATAGGTCTCGAACTTGGTCTGCCATGTATCGACCGTAGCACCGATGTAACCGCCGAACGGCCCGCCCGAAAGCGATTCGTTGAACTGGTACATGTGCTCCTGCACGGGAATCACAAGACTCTGCAGCGACTTGAATTTCGTGCCGGTCTTGTAATTGAGGGCATCCATCTGTTCTTCCGTAACCTGATTGGGATTGCGGTTGATGTCCTCGAAATCACCGGTGCAGGCAGCCAATCCGAGCAGCGCGACCGACAGCAACACCGACTGCCAGCTCATATTGATCTTTCTCATAGTTTCTGCGCTTTAGAATTGGAATTTGACATTGAAACCGAGACTGCGCATCGAAGGCATCATGAAATAGTCGATGCCCTGATAGTTCAGTCCCGTCGAGGCGACGGCTTCGGGGTCGAACGGCGCCTTGCAGTAGATCATCCACAGGTTACGCCCTACGAACGAGACGGTCATGCGCATCTTGTCGCGGAACCATTTTGTCGGCAGGGTGTAACCCAGCGAAAGCTCTTGCAAACGGACGTTCGTCGCCGAATAGAGATAATATTGCGGCAGACCGGACTGCGAGCCGATGGCTTGGTACCACTTCTGCGCATCAACCATCTCACGGCCGTTAATCAGCACGCCGCCGGCATCACGTGCAGCGGCCGAAGCCTCCGAAACGCCGTACAGATCCAAATTGGCCTGCGTCGCGGAGTAGCAGACACCGCCCAGACGGGCTGTGAACAGCACGCCGAGATTGATGCCCTTCCAACTGAAATCGTTACGCCATGCGAGATTGGCATCCGGGAACACCGAACCTAAATAGATATCCTCACCCTCATCGGTAACCTGTAAGTTACCGGCATTGTCCACTTCGACATAGCCGTTTTCATTATACCGCAGATTGGACGTCGTATAAAGGTCTCCCAACGTACCGCCTTCTTTAAGAATATATTTCGCCTTGCCTAATCCCTTGATGTCGAGCTTGGTGAGATTCAGAGATTCGCCCGTCACGGGGTTTACGGCATTAGCCGCAAGTTCGCGGATTTCGTTCTTGTTCCACGAATAAGTGAAGTTCGTCGTCCAGCGAAAGTCACGCCATTGGTTATCGTACCCGAGCGAGAGTTCGACACCCGTATTGCGGACATGGCCGGTTTGCAGGTAGATGGTCGTATAGGACGACGAGGGCGGCAGCGACGGGTCGAAGGTCTGATTTTTCGTATCGGCCCGGTACCACGAAGCCGAAAGATTGATGTGTTGCCACAGACGGGCATCCAGACCCACCTCGTAGGTGATGGTGCGCTCGGGTTTCAGGTCGCCGATGGGATAGTGCGTCTTGTCTTTCCACACCTTGTTCGTGGCGTCGTATTCGTAGGTCGGAACCGTCAGGTGACGCGGGAACGGCATACCTACCGAGGCGATCGAACCGCGGATCTTCAGATAGCTGATCGCATCCGGCATGTTGAATGTCGCCGTCGGAACCCACGAAAGGCCCACCGACGGGTAGAAGAACGACGACTCGGGCGAATTGGCCAGTTGCGAAGCCCAGTCGTTACGCCCCGTCACCGTGAGGTAAAGCATCTGTTTCCAACCTACTTCGACCGAGGCGAAGATGGATTGGGTCTGGTCGTGCCAGCCGGTTTTTTCCGCACGTTTTTTCGTGTCATCGAGGTCGAAAACGTTAAATACGTTCGGAAGGCCGTTTTCCTGGATCGGGCCGCGGTACGACAGTTCGTCGGTCTTGATATTGTTGATCGAGGCGCCGATATTCGCGTTCAGAGACCAATCCTCGCCGAAAGTCTTGTTGATGTTCACCATCAGGTCGGCGTAGGTCTGCGTGTCGTAAGCGCGGGCCTCGGTATAATGGCCGTTCTTGCCGCCGTCGGTGATGGTCGTATTCGACGAGGCATAGAGTTTCTGCGTGTAGAGCGAATTCGAATTGTCGAGGCGCACGCGCCCGGCGACATTCAGCCACGGGAGGATGTCGTAGCTGGCCGAAAACGACAGCATATAACGCTTCTTGTCCGTGTTACGCAGGTTGCGGTAGTTGATCCAGTAGGGATTCTGCATGCGCAAGTCACCGCCTTCCATGTCCGTACTCCAGAACTGCTCCATGAGTTTCGTCCCTTCGTTGTAACGCTCGAAGCGACGGTAAAGGTCAAAATTCTCGCCCCGCGGAAACAGGTAGGCCGGAACCAGCGGGTTCGAATAAACGCCCTGGTTGGTCATGTTCTGGTCTTTCTGATAGATATAGCTGGCGCTGGCGTCGAGCCGCAGTTTATCTTTCAGAAAGTAAGAGGTGTTGCGGAAAGTAAAGTTGTAGCGATCGTATTCGTTGTTGGGGATGATGCCGTCGGAATTGACCGATGCGGCGGAAAAATAGGTCTGGTTCTTGTCCGTACCGCCGGAAACGGTCACGGCGTTGGTGTACACGTGTCCCGTTTCGAAATAGTCGTTCGGCGTATAACCGTAGCGGGCCGCCGGGAGCAGCTTCTCGCCCCAGCTGTAAATCCCCGAGCCGCTGCGGGTGCCGTTCAGGCCCGTGCCGTAGCGATTCTGGAACTCGGGCAGCACGAAAGGATTCAGGAATTCCGTATTGCTCGAAAGCGTAACCTTCAGCGCTCCAGCCTGTCCCTTCTTCGTCGTAATCATCACGGCTCCGTTCGCGGCTTCCGAACCGTAGAGAGCCGCAGCTGCGGCGCCCGTCAGCACCGACATCGACTCGATATCCTCGGGGTTGATGTCGGCGATGGACTCCGTCGCACCGCGCGAATCGAACTCCGTTCCGCCGCCACCGCCGAAATTATACATCGGGATACCGTCGATAACGTAAAGCGCGTTCGACGACTGCGAAATGGATTTGTTACCGCGCAGAATCACCTTCGATGCACCGCCGACTCCCGACGACGAGGTGTTGATCGTGACACCTGCAACCTTACCCGTCAGCGAGTTGATGAAGTTGGCGTCCTTGACGGTCGTGAGGTCTTCGGCCTTGACCTGTTGTACGTTGTAGGCTACGGCTTTTTCCGAACGTTTAATACCAAGAGCAGTGACCACGACTTGTTCGATCTCGGCGGACGACTCCTGAAGCGTAAGGTCGAAAGCAGTACGGTTACCCACATCGACCACCAGAGTCTCATAGCCCAAATAGCTGACTTCCAATTGCCGGGAGGCAGCGGGGGGGGGTATCTGAAGCGAGAAAGAGCCATCGGAACCGCTGCTGATGCCGATTGAGGTGCCCCGGATAACAATGGTCGCTCCGACGATCGGGGAGCCATTGATATCGCGGATAGTTCCGGAAATGTCAACAGGGAGCTTTGCCTGTTTTTTTGAGAGAATGATGTTGGAACTACTGATCTGATAGGTGATGTCCGTCCCTTTGACCATTTGGTCGAGGGCTGCTTGCAAGGATTGGTTCGTCACATTTACCGTAACGAGCCTGTTAACATCTACATCATCATTGATTCCGAAAAGAAATTTTGTCTGTCTTTCAATCTCATTCATTACCTGCTTCATACGCACGTTTTCCATCTTGATGGAAACCTTCTGCGTCTGTGCCTGCACCCCAGTAACAGGGATACAGACGAGCGTAAGAACTAAAAGAAAAGACAGGCAGATTTGCTGAATAATCTTTTTATTCATACATTTGTCAAGTTTGGTTCAATGGTTGGGAATTGGTTAATATTCCTGATTGAACTATACGCCGGTGAGTGTTCGCCCACTCATCGGTTTTTCATATCAGGAAGCAAATGTTCAGAGTTGATAGTTCGTGGTTTACATCATAGGCATCTAAAGAATTTGAGATAAGTTAATAATTGGATGGACTATTTAATGATGATTACATCGGTAACAGCATCGTGTTCAAAGGTGAAATCCGAGGCGAGTTGTAGCATATGCAAAGCGTGGTCTATACCGTCCGAAACACGGATTTTCAAACTTTTGTATTTTACGACGGGCATGGTTTCGCGCCGAATCTCTATCTTCACGTTATAACTACGCTCCAACTTGCTCATCAGCTGCTCAAACGGCATTCCGTACACTGAAATAATACCATCCATCCACAGATAATCGTCTTTATCTTCAAGTTCTTGGATTTGAAACCCTCCATCTCGAAGATTGACGATATCGTTGGGCTGCAGAATGACGGATTCTCCGTTTTTTTTATTCGTCACGGCAACCCGGCCGCTAAACAGAGCTGTTGAAAAACGATTCTCCGCTTGGTTGGCGATTACATCGAAATGCGTACCCAATACTTCTACATCACAGGCAAAAGTTTCCACGATGAACGGGCATTCAGAGTTATGGGCGACATTGAATATGGCCTCTCCACTCAACTGGACACGCCGCTCCCCTTTTGGGAAAATCGCAGGATAAACGATGCGGCTCTGCGCATTAAGTTCCACGATGGAGCCATCCCCCAACGTTAGGCGAATATGCTGCCCTGCCGGAACCTCGACAGTCGTTTGCTGTTGTAACCACCGGTTCATGCGTTGACTCAAAAGCACATGGTCGACAGCAATTCCGAGCAGTAAAATGGCGGCAGCAACTCCGGCATAACGCAGCACTTTCGGCCATCCGAAACGTAGGAAAGAGCGTGAATTATTTATACCCGCCTCCGGATTAGGTGCACACATTATGCCCAATACATACAAATTATATGCTTTATCGAGAACTTTCTGATTCTTTTCCGGATCTTCGTTCAGCCAAGCCGAAATCATATCGGTTTCTTCCAAAGTCGTTTGCTCTGCGAAGAAACGGAATAACATTGCATCTGTAACCTTTTTTTCCATTCTGTCATAATATCGCATCTATTTATATAGTTCCACAACTCAATAAGATTCCCTCCTCTAAAATGCGTTTTTTTGCAAATAATTTTTTTTATTAAATTAACCTGTTGCAGGTCAATTATATGGGTAAATATTTTTTTTGCATTATAATCTTTTTAATTTTTTCTTATCTTTGTTCTTGGAATGAAACCGGATACTATCATACTGACCCAGCAGTCGTTCGACAAGTTATTTCGCCTATACCAGCGAAAACTATATGCTGTGGCATATAGCCTTGTACATGATGCAAATACGGCAGAAGATATTGTCCATGACAGTTTCATGACAATTTGGGAGAACCGGGAAACTGTACAGTTTACGAGCATAGAGGCCTATCTTTTCGGTGTCGTAAAAAAACGCTGTCTGAAATATCGTCGGGATAGATATACGGGGAAAGCCGTGTATGAGAAAATCCTGATGAAGGAGCGCGGAGTGATGGATTTTTATACCCGCACGATCGAAAGTTGCAATCCGAACGAATTATTCCAGCGGGAAATCATCGAGATATGCCGCAAACAACTGGAACAAATGCCGGAATTGACCAAACAGGTATTCATAGCTCATAAACTGGAGGGAAAAAGTTACAAAGAGATTGCTGACATGCTATGCATCAACCTCAAAAAAGTAGATAGGGAATTACAACAGGCGGCAATGAAATTACGCTTGTCTTTGAAGGATTATTTGCTCTTATTGCTATTGATAGTATATTCTGAAATATAATCGGCTGATCTGTTCTTGGGTCAAATTTTTCTCGTTTCTAATTTTAAGAAAAAATCAAAAAAAGAGCTTTAGGAGAGGGAATCTTATTGAGTTGTGGAACTATATATTAGATGGCATTGTTTTGTCGGATCTAATATATAGTATACAAAATGAATCAACTTACTCAAAACTCCCGACAATCGCTTTCTCCTCTCCGTTGGGTTCCGAGTTTGTACTTTGCGATGGGCCTTCCGTTTGTGGTTCTGAACATGGTCTCTGCGGTTCTGTTCAAGGATCTGGGGATCTCGGACGCACAAATCGCGTTCTGGACATCGCTTATCATGTGGCCGTGGACGATCAAATTCCTGTGGAGCCCCTTCCTGGAAATTTTCCGTACCAAAAAATTCTTCGTCGTTACGACGCAGCTCCTAAGCGGCATATTGTTCGGCCTTGCTGCTCTGTCGCTTCACCTACCGCTGTTCTTCTCGGTCAGTGTTGCTGTCTTTGCGGTCGTTGCGTTCAGCGGCGCCACGCACGACATCGCGGCCGACGGCGTCTACATGTCGGAACTCACGACGCAGGATCAGGCGAAGTATATCGGCTGGCAGGGTGCGTTCTACAACCTTGCGAAACTGGTCGCCACGGGCGGCCTGGTGTGGTTCGCAGGTTTTCTCTACGAAGGCTTCAGCGCCGTGGGTGCAGCAACATTCGACGCCTACGTACGTTCGTGGACGGTGGTGCTTGCCATTCTTTGCGGCCTGCTCGTCCTGCTGGGCGTCTACCATGTCCGGGCGCTTCCCGCCGGGGGCGGTGCTGCCGAACGGCATTCGCTGCGGGATGGCCTTTCGGGCCTGAAAGAGGTCGTCGGGGCCTTCTTCCAGAAAAAGCATATCTGGTACTACCTCGGATTCATCATCCTCTATCGTCTGGGCGAGGGCTTCGTGATGAAGATCGTGCCGTTGTTCCTCAAAGCCGATACGGCTTCGGGCGGTCTGGGCCTCACGAACCAGCAGATCGGCCTTTACTACGGGACTTTCGGCGCGGGGGCGTTTCTCATAGGCTCGCTTTTGGCGGGCTACTACATCGCCCGACGAGGTCTGCGGCGCACACTTTTCACGCTGTGCTGTATCTTCAACCTGCCGTTCGGGGTCTACGCCTTGCTTGCATGGTTCCAGCCGCAGTCGATGTGGCTCGTGGGCGGTGGCATCGTCGTGGAGTACTTCGGCTACGGCTTCGGATTCGTGGGCCTCACGCTGTTTATGATGCAGCAGGTCGCTCCGGGTCGTCACCAGATGGCGCACTACGCTTTCGCTTCGGGTATCATGAACCTCTCGGTGATGCTCACGGGCATGGCTTCGGGCTTTTTGAGCGATCTGATGAGCTACCGGATCTTCTTCCTCGCGGTGATGCTCGCCACCATTCCGGCTTTTGTGATCACCCGGCTGGTTCCCTTTACCTATGACGACAAACCAAACGACAAATAATTTATATGGATACACTGAAAATTGCGGGCGCGAATCAGCCCGATATGCCGTGGGAGGACCGTCCCGCCGGCTCCAAAGAGGTGATGTGGCGTTACAGCGCGAACCCGATCATCGGGCGTCATGCGCTTTCGACGTCGAACAGCATTTTCAACTCGGCGGTCATTCCCTTCAAGAAGGGCGAGTATAACTATGCGGGGGTTTTCCGTTGCGACGATACGAACCGCCGCATGCGCATCCACGCCGCATTCTCGGTGGACGGCATCAAGTGGGATATCTGCGAGGAGGATTTCAAACTCGTGGGCGCCGATCCCGAAATCGCCGAGTGGGTTTACGGTTACGATCCCCGCGTAGCCAAGATCGAGGATAAGTATTATGTGACGTGGTGCAACGGCTACCACGGCCCGACGATCGGCATCGCGTGGACCGACGACTTCGAGACGTTCCACCAGCTGGAGAACGCCTTCATCCCCTTCAACCGCAACGGCGTGCTGTTCCCCCGCAAGATCAACGGCCGTTTCGCCATGCTGTCGCGTCCGAGCGACAACGGGCATACGGCTTTCGGCGACATCTTCTATTCGGAGAGCCCCGACATGGAGTTCTGGGGCCGCCACCGTCATGTGATGTCTCCCTCGGCGTTCGAGGTTTCGGCGTGGCAGTGCATGAAGATCGGCGCGGGCCCCGTTCCCATCGAGACCTCGGAAGGGTGGCTGCTGTTCTACCACGGGGTGCTTCGCTCGTGCAACGGCTATGTCTACGCCTTCGGCTCGGCATTGCTGGATTTGGAGGAGCCTTGGAAGGTCACGGCCCGCAGCGGTCCCTACCTGATTTCGCCGCGTGAGATTTACGAACTGACGGGCGACGTTCCGAACGTGACGTTCCCGTGCGCTGCGCTGCACGATCCCGCGACGGGGCGTGTGGCCGTCTACTACGGATGCGCCGACACGGTTACGGGCCTTGCGTTCGGCTATATCCCCGAAATCATCGACTTCACGAAGCAAAACTCGATCCTCTGATGCGACTGCGACGAACGCTGTTTACCCTGGCGCTCGCCGCAGCCGTTTTCGGCGCTGCGGCTTCTGCGCAGACCCCTGCCGACCGGGTCGACCCGTTCATCGGGACTACGAACTTCGGGACCGCGAACCCCGGGGCCGTCACGCCGCACGGGATGATGTCGGTGGTTCCGTTCAACGTCATGGGGTCGGAGGAAAACGTCTACGACAAGGACGCCCGCTGGTGGTCCACGCCCTACGAATACCACAACAAATTCTTCACGGGCTTCGCGCACGGCGCCTTGAGCGGCGTGGGGTGCCCCGAGCTGGGCGCGCTGCTGACGATGGCCACGACGGGCCCTCTGACGGTGGATTACCGGGAGTACGGCACGTCGTACAGGGACGAAAAGGCCTCCCCGGGCTATTACTCGGTCTTTCTGAACAAGTACGGCGTCCTTGCCGAAGCCACGGCCACGGCGCGTACCTCGGTGGAACGCTACACATTCCCCGGGGGAGAAGGACATATCCTGCTGAATCTGGGCGAGGGGCTTACCAACGAGTCGGGCGCAATGGTGCGCCGGGTGAGCGCCACGGAGATCGAGGGCACGAAGCTGCTGGGGACGTTCTGCTACAATGCGCAGAAGGTTTTCCCGGTGTACTTCGTGCTGCGCGTTTCGAAGACTCCGAGTGCCGGCGGCTATTGGAAGAAGCAGCGGAAGATGACGGGCGTGGAGGCCGAGTGGACCCCGGACAACGGGAGGTATAAACTCTACACGGAGTACGGGCGCGAGCTTTCGGGCGACGACGTGGGCTACTGGTTCACGTTCGATGAACTGAAAGCAGGGGAACAGGTGGAGATCCGGATGGGTATTTCGTATGTAAGCATGGAGAATGCGCGCAAAAACCTCGATGCCGAGCAGGCCGCGGATGCGCCGTTCGACGCCATCCGGGAACAGGCCCGCAAGGGCTGGAACGAGGCTCTGGGCAGAATCCGGGTCGAGGGCGGCGCCGAGCAGCAGCAGAGGGTGTTCTACACGGCGTTGTACCATGCGCTGCTGCACCCGAACCTCGTGAGCGACGTGAACGGCGAATACCCGCTGATGGAACGTTCGGGCGAGACGGGCGTGACGGGCGTGACGGATGGCGAACGTTATACGGTCTTCTCGCTGTGGGACACCTGCCGCAACCTGCACCAGCTGCTGACGCTGGTCTACCCGGATCGTCAGCGGGAGATGCTGCGCTCGATGACGGGGATGTACGAGGAGTGGGGTTGGCTTCCGAAATGGGAGCTTTACGGCCGCGAGACCTTCACGATGGAGGGGGACCCTGCGATCCCGGTGATCGTCGACAGCTGGATGAAGGGCCTTCGGGATTTCGATGTCGCCAAGGCCTACGAGGCGATGCGCAAGTCGGCCACGACGCCCGGTGCGCAGAACCGCATGCGGCCCGACATCGACCCCTATATCGAGAAAGGCTATATCCCGCTGGGATTCTATGCCAAGGACCTTGCGGGCGACACCTCCGTCTCGCACGCGCTGGAGTACTACATGGCCGATGCGGCCCTGTCGCTGCTGGCCGACTCGCTCGGACACGGGGACGACGCGCGTCTGTTCCGCGCCCGCTCGCTGGGCTACAAACGCTATTACAGCCCGGAAAGCGGTACTTTGCGTCCGCTCCATCCCGACGGATCGTTTTTAAGCCCCTTCGACCCGAAGGCGGGCGAGAACTTCACGGCGGCCCCGGGCTTCCACGAGGGGAGTGCGTGGAACTATACGTTCTACGTTCCGCACGACGTGGAGGGGCTTGCGAAGCTGATGGGCGGACGACGCAAATTCATCGACAAACTGCAAATGGTCTTCGACGAGGGATTGTACGACCCTGCGAACGAACCCGACATCGCCTATGCGTATCTGTTCAGCCGCTTCCGGGGCGAGGAGTGGCGCACGCAGCGGGAAACCCGGCGGCTGTTGGAGCGATACTTTACCACCGCCCCCGACGGCATCCCGGGCAACGACGACACGGGGACGATGTCGGCGTGGGCTGTTTTCACGATGCTGGGCCTCTATCCCGACTGCCCGGGCGAGCCGTACTACACGCTGACGTCCCCGACGTTCGACCGTGTGGAGATCGACACGGAGCGGGGAACGCTGGTGATCGAAAAAAGCGGCGAAGGGTATATCGACCGGATGACGCTTGGCGATAAACCGTTGAAAAATTATCGTATCTTGCACGATGAATTGCTCAAGGGCGGAAAACTTACTTTCGAACTTAAAAACAAGAGATAGATGAAACTTACGGGATTCTTATTCGCCGCGGCCCTGCTGGGCACGTGCACGCAGCCTGCCGCGGAGGAGAATTACACGCGCCATGTCGATCCGAAGATCGGCACAGGCGGCCACGGGCACGTCTTCGTGGGAGCCAACGTCCCCTTCGGCCTGGTGCAGGTGGGTCCGACGAGCATTCCGCAGACGTGGGACTGGTGCTCGGGCTACCATGCGAGCGATTCGACGGTGATCGGCTTCTCGCACACGCATTTGAGCGGCACGGGCATCGGCGATTTGTTCGACGTGACGGTCATGCCCGTCACGGGCGAGGTGACCTACGCCCGGGGCACGGAGGATGATCCGACATCGGGTCTTTGGTCCTATGCCGACCGGACCCAAGAAATTGCCCGGCCGGGCTACTATTCGGTTCCGTTGACGCGCTACGGCATCCGGGCCGAGCTGACGGCCACGGCGCGCGTGGGTCTGCACCGCTACACCTTCCCGGCGTCTGAAAAGGCAGCCGTGGTCTTCGACCTGGAAAACGGGGGCTGCTGGGACAAGGCCACGGAGACGCATCTCGCAAAGGAGGGCGACCGGACGGTGACGGGCTGGCGCCGCTCGACGGGCTGGGCCAAAGACCAGCGGGTCTACTTCGTCGCGGAGTTCTCGAAACCCTTCGAAAAATTCGAAACCATCGGCGATAACTACGCCCGGGCATCGTTCCGCACGGCGGACGGCGAGCAGGTGCTCGTGAAAGTAGCCCTTTCGCCCGTAAGCGTGGAGGGCGCTCGGGAAAACCTCGCGGCGGAGCTTCCGGGGTGGGATTTCGACGCAACGGCAAAGGCCGCCGACAAGGCGTGGAACGATGAATTGTCGAAGGTGAAGATCACGACCGCGGACGAGACGGCCCGCAGGATTTTCTATACGGCCCTTTACCATACGATGATCGCCCCGTCGCTCTTCTGCGACGTGAACGGCGACTACTACGGTTCGGACCATGCGATCCACCGCAACGCCGATTTCACGAACTATACGACCTTCTCGCTGTGGGACACCTACCGGGCCGCAATGCCGCTGATGACGGTGCTGCATCCCGAGAAGATGGCCGACATCGTGCAGACGATGCTGACGATCTCCGACGAGCAGGGCCGCCTGCCGGTGTGGCATCTGTGGGGCAACGAGACCGACTGCATGGTTGGCAACCCGGGCATTCCGGTTGTGGCGGACGCCATCGTGAAGGGCATCGGGGGCTTCGACCGCGAAAAGGCCTTCGAGGCGATCCGTAAGACGGCCATGAACCCCGACCGGGGCAACGGCCTGCGCATGGAGTACGGCTACATCCCGTGCGAGATGTTCAACGAGGCCGTAGCCTATGACATGGAGTACGCTTTGGCCGACGGCGCGGCGGCGCGTGCCGCCGAGACGCTGGGCAAGGCGGAGGATGCGAAGTATTTCGAGGAGCGCAGCCATAGCTACCGCAACTATTTCGACCCTGCGACGCGCTTCATGCGGGGCCGGGATTCGCGGAAGGGCTGGCGCACTCCCTTCAATGCGTTCGCCTCGACGCACCGCGCCGACGACTACTGCGAGGGCAACGCCTGGCAGTACACCTGGCTGGCTCCGCACGATGTCAAGGGCCTCGAAGGGCTGTTCGGCTCGCGTGCGAAGATGATTGAAAAACTCGATTCGCTCTTTACGGTAAGTTCGGTCATCGAAGGCGGCGAGACCTCGCCCGACATCTCGGGGCTGATCGGACAGTATGCCCACGGCAACGAACCGAGCCACCATATTTTGTACCTCTACACGATGCTGGGGCAGCCGTGGAAGACGGCCGACAAGGTCCGCGAGGTGCTCACGACGCTCTACCACGACCGGCCGGACGGATTGTCGGGCAACGAGGACGTGGGACAGATGTCGGCCTGGTACGTCCTCTCGTCGCTGGGAATGTACGAGGCCGAGCCTGCGGGCGGACGCTACTGGTTCGGATCGCCGCTCTTCGACCGGGCCGAAGTGACGGTCCCGGGCGGTGTATTCACGATCACGGCCGAGAACAACTCCGCTGCGAACAAATATATCCAGCGTGTTTGGCTCAACGGCCAACCCTACACGAAGCCCTGGATCGGTCATGCCGACCTGATGAAGGGCGGGGAGCTGCGCTTCGAGATGGGCGACGAACCCAAGGTGTGGTACTGCCCCGACGAACCGGAGGCGTACGCCGACCAGCGGCCCGCGGAGGAGCAGCGGCTTTTTAAGTCGGAAGCAGTGGAAGGGGAGATCGCCCGCGTATGCGGTCTTCTGACCAACGAACGCCTGCGGTGGATGTTCGCCAACTGCTTCCCCAACACGCTCGACACCACCGTACACTACGGCGAGGACGAGGCGGGCAATCCCGATACCTACGTCTACACGGGCGACATTCCGGCCATGTGGCTGCGCGACTCGGGGGCGCAGGTGTGGCCCTACGTGCAGCTGTGCAAGGAGGACCCGGCGTTGCAGAAGATGATCGCGGGGGTGATCCGCCGCCAGCTGAAGCTGATCAACATCGACCCCTATGCCAACGCTTTCAACGTCGCGCCGACGGGGGCGCACAACAAGACGGATTTTCCGCAGGCCGACCCGATGGTCTTCGAGCGCAAGTGGGAGATCGACTCCCATTGTTATCCTCTGCGCCTTGCGCACCACTACTGGAAGACCACGGGCGACACGTCGGTCTTCGACGGGGAGTGGACCTCGGCGATGCGCAACATCGTGAAGACGCTGCGCGAACAGCAGATGAAGGAGGGTCCGGGCGATTACACCTTCCTGCGCACGACGGACCGTCAGCTGGACACCCGCTGCCATGTGGGGCGCGGCAACCCCGTGAAACCCGTGGGGCTGATCGTCTCGGCGTTCCGCCCTTCGGACGACGCCACGACCTTCGGATTCCTCGTGCCGTCGAACTTCATGGCTGTCACGTCGCTGCGCAAGGCCGCCGAGATCCTGACGGCGGTGAACGGCGAGCGGGAGCTTGCCGCCGAGTGCACGGCGCTGGCCGACGAGGTGGCTGGGGCATTGCAGCAATACGCTGTCGTGGAGCATCCGGAGTTCGGAAAGATTTACGCCTTCGAAGTCGACGGATTCGGCAGCGCGCAGCTTATGGACGACGCCAATGTGCCGTCGCTCTTGGCCATGCCCTATCTGGGCGACGTGAAGCGCACGGACCCGATTTACGAAAATACCCGGCGGTTCGTCTGGAGCACGGAAAATCCCTATTTCTGGCGCGGAGCTGCCGGCGAAGGCATCGGGGGTCCGCATATCGGTGTGGAGATGATCTGGCCCATGAGCATTATGATGCGGGCCTTCACCGCCACCGACGACGCTGAAATCCGCGATTGTATCGTGGCCCTGATGACTACCGATGCCGGGACGGGATTCATGCATGAGTCCTTCTCGCGCCACGACGCCGCGGATTTCACCCGCGCGTGGTTCGCCTGGCAGAACACCCTTTTCGGGGAACTCATATTAAAACTCGTAAACGAAAACAAGGTCGACTTACTTAATTCCATTGACTGACCGGAAAAAACCAAATAACAATGATAAAACCTGTTTCTTTGCTGTTACTTGCCGCCGTTCTGTGCGGCAGCTGCGGAAGCCGCACGGGGCGCACCGCGGCAATCTCCTGCGACGAACCTTCGGCGCGGCCTTCGGAATACGTCTCGACGCTCGTAGGCACGCACTCCGACTTCACGCTCTCGACGGGCAACACCTACCCGGCCGTCGCCCTGCCGTGGGGCATGAACTTCTGGACGCCCCAGACGGGCGAAATGGGCAGCGGATGGGCCTATACCTACGGCGCCCACACCATCCGGGGCCTGAAGCAGACCCACCAGCCCTCGCCGTGGATCAACGACTACGGGCAGTTTTCCATCATGCCCATACGCGGACGCGACAAGGTCGATGAGGAGAGCCGCCAGAGCTGGTTTTCGCACCAGTCGGAGGAGGCACGCCCCTACTATTATTCGGTATACCTCGCCGACCACGACATCAAGGCCGAGATGGCCCCGACCGAGCGGGCTGCGATCATGCGTTTCACGTTCCCCGAATCGGACGAGTCGGGGGTGGTGATCGACGCCTTCGACCACGGATCGTACATCAGGGTCATGCACGACAAACGGACTGTCGTGGGATACACCACGCGCAACAGCGGAGGCGTACCCGACAACTTCAAGAACTGGTTTATCGTGCGCTTCGACCGGAAGATCCGGGATTTCCAGATCTATGACGGCACGAAGCCCGTCGAAGGCGAACAGTTAGTCGGCGAACACGCCCTCGTGCGGGTAGGTTTCGAAACCCGGCGCGGAGAGCAGGTAACGGTGCGCGCAGCCTCATCGTTCATATCGCAGATGCAGGCCGTGCAGAACCTCGAAGAGCTGGGAAAGGACGATTTCGAAACCGTGAAGGCCAAGGCGCAAGCACACTGGGACGAGGTGCTCGGACGTATTGAAGTCGAGGGAGGCACGACGGACCAGTACCGCACGTTCTATTCGTGCCTCTACCGTTCAACCTTGTTCCCGCGCAAGTTCTACGAGATCGACAAGAACGGCAATATCCTGCATTACAGCCCCTACAACGGTGAGGTACTGCCGGGATACATGTATACCGACACGGGATTCTGGGACACCTTCCGCAGTCTGTTTCCGCTGCTCAATCTGGTCTATCCGTCGGTCAACGCCGAGATTCAAGCCGGGCTGGCCAACGCTTACCGCGAGAGCGGATTTCTGCCCGAATGGGCTTCGCCCGGACACCGCGGATGCATGGTCGGAAACAACTCGGCGTCGGTCGTTTCGGATGCCATCCTGAAAGGTGTCACCCCCGAGGAAGACATTGCGACGCTCTACGAGGCGATGCTCGCAGGACGCCGGAAGGTACACCCCACGGTGAGCTCCACGGGGCGCCTCGGACACGAATACTACAACACACTGGGATACATCCCCTACGATGTGGGCATCAACGAGAATGCCGCCCGAACGCTCGAATACGCCTACGACGACTGGTGCATCGCACAGGTGGCGAAAAAACTGGGAAAAACGAACGACGCTGCGATGCTGGAAAAGGCTTCGCAGAACTATAAAAACCTCTTCGATCCCGAAACGCGCCTGATGCGCGGACGCAATGCCGACGGGACGTTCCAGACGCCCTTCAGCCCCTACAAGTGGGGCGACGCCTTCACCGAGGGAAATTCGTGGCACTATACATGGTCGGTATTTCATGACGTAGAGGGACTGATCGACCTGATGGGAGGACGCAAAGGATTCACGCGGATGCTCGACTCGGTCTTCGTCGTGCCGCCCGCCTACGACGACAGCTACTACGGGTTCCGCATCCACGAAATTACCGAAATGCAGGTGGCCGACATGGGCAACTACGCCCACGGAAACCAGCCCGCGCAGCACATGATCTACCTCTACGACTACGCCGGGCAACCCCGTAAGGCGCAGTGGTGGGTTCGTGAGGTCATGGATCGCCTCTACTCGGCCAAGCCCGACGGTTACTGCGGCGACGAGGACAACGGACAAACCTCGGCGTGGTACGTATTTTCGGCCTTAGGGTTCTATCCCGTGTGTCCCGGCGCGGACGAATACGCAGTCGGATCGCCGCTGTTCCGCAAGGCCGTCATTCACCTCGAAAACGGCAATACGATCGAGATCGACGCTCCGGAGAACAGCTCCGAGAACCGTTATGTCGGTAAAATGGCTATCGACGGAAAAGTATCGGAAAGGCCGTTCCTTAGCTATTCCACACTTCTGGAAGGTGCGAAGGTGCGCTTCGAGATGGAATCCGAAAAATAGCCTTCCCATGAAGATTCCGAATCCACATGCTGCCTTCATGGCCTTCGCCTGTGCATTGTTTGCAGCATGCTCTCCGCAGCAGCCCTTCGTAACCTCCCCTGACGGGCGCATCGCCGTATCTGTCGAAGCCGATGCAGAGGCGGGCGTGACCTATGCCGTCACGGTCGACGACAAGCCCCTGATACTGCCCTCGGCGATGGGACTCGCGGCATGCGGAACCTCGCTGCAGGGAGCGACGATAACAGGCGTATGGCACTCCTCCCACGACAAGCTGTGGACAGCCCCTTGGGGCGAGAACAAACGGCACCGCAACCGTTACAACGAAATGTCCGTCGCAGTGCGGAAGTCGGATAAAAGCATGGCCTTCACGCTCCGCTTCCGCGCATTCGACGACGGAATAGCATTTCGCTACGAACTGGCGCAGCCCGATTCGCTGGCCGTGACGGACGAACTGACGGAGTTCCGGTTCGCAGATGAGGGTCATACGATGTCGTGGTCCATACCCGGCAATTTCGAGACCTATGAACTTCAGTACCGCGAGCAGCCCGTCGCACGGATTACGGATGCAAACACGCCCTTCACGTTCCGCACTGGGGACGGAATATTCGGAGCCGTGCACGAGGCGGCCCTGTACGACTGGCCCGAGATGGTATTGAGGCGCGACAGTGCGGGAGTGCTGAAAGCCGACCTCGCGCCCCTGCCCGACGGCGTGAAGGCGTACATTCCGGGACGCTTCACGACGCCCTGGCGCACGATACAGATAGCAGACAGGGCCGTAGGCCTGATAAACTCGTCGCTGGTGCTCAACCTGAACGAACCTTCGAAGATCGAGGATACCTCATGGATCGTGCCGCAGAAGTACGTCGGCGTATGGTGGGGAATGCACCTCGGAACGCAGGTATGGACGATGGGGCCGCGACACGGAGCAACGACACGGAATGCCATCCGGCACATCGACTTTGCTGCGGAAAACGGCATACAAGGAGTGTTGTTCGAGGGCTGGAACAAAGGATGGGAGAACTGGGGCGGAAACCAGCAGTTCGACTACCTCGAACCCTATGCGGATTTCGATCTGGAGCGAATAGCCGCCTATGCCCGTGAAAAGGGCGTGCAACTGTGGATGCACAACGAAACGGGAGGAAATATTCCCCAGTACGAAGCCGTCCTGGAAGCAGCGATGAGGAGGTATGCCGAACTGGGGGTTCACACGCTTAAAACGGGATATGCAGGGGGATTCAAAGGCGGTTACCTCCATCATTCGCAGTATGGTGTGCAGCACTATCAGCGGGTCGTGGAAACGGCAGCGAAATACCGGATCATGCTCGACGTACACGAGCCGATAAAGGAGACGGGGATACGACGCACGTGGCCCAACATGATGACACGCGAAGGGGCGCGGGGCATGGAATGGAACGCATGGTCGGAAGGGAATTCGGCAGAGTATCTCACGACGCTGCCCTTCGTGAGGATGCTGAGCGGACCGATGGACTACACTCCGGGAATCTTCGACATCGACTATTCCACAGCGAAGGCCGACAAGGGACGGATCGAGTGGAACGGGCCCAACGCGGAATGCTGCATAAAGACCACGCTGGCACGGCAGATAGCAAACTGGGTGATCATATACTCGCCCCTGCAGATGGCCGCAGACCTGATCGAGAACTACGAGGGGCATCCCGCATTCCGGTTCTTCCGCGACTTCGACGCAGACTGCGACTGGTCGAAGGCATTGCAGGGAGAGATCGGCGACTATATCGTCGTTGCAAGACGGGCCAAAGACAGATACTTTCTCGGGGCCGGAACGGACGAGAAGGCAAGGACGCTCGTGCAGAGGCTCGACTTCCTCGAACCCGGGGTGACGTACACCGCGACGATATATGCCGACGCTCCGGATGCAGGGCGCAATCCGGAGGCATATCTGATCGGGAAGCGGGCGGTGACGGAACGAGATACCATACGCATCGAGATGGCTGAGCGGGGCGGACAGACAATAACTTTTATTCCGGCAGAGAAATAGAAGATGCCGGTGGCACGGGGAGGCCACGACGGAAAGCCGACAGGGAACAATGAGAAACGGGATCTGATCCATATCAGACCCCGTTTTTCGTATCAGGAACGATGTCGTCTTTTTTTACGCCTTTGTTGCATCTGCCGTTGCTGTTCCTCGTAAGCCCGCGTGTCGGCCAAATCCAATACCGTATCGACAATGCCAGAAATAGGATTGGCGGCATGGTTTTGCACTTCATGTTTCTGTTCCACGTGTTGTTCTGCGACCTGTTGCGCCTGTTTCGGTGCCGGATACAATTCATTGAAAACACTGGCCGAAAACTCTTTTCCCAGCACCGATCCGTTGGCGACGATGCCGTCGTTATGGTCAATGAAAGTCACGCCATAGATTCTGCCGATCGGGTTGATGCGAAAGATCGCGTCGATGTTCTCCACTTTGAGCAACTGCCGAAACTCGTTCCGTGTATTGTTCGGACTCATAGCATCCCGGACTGTCTGTCGCAGCCGGTTGAGCGTCCCGTCCTGCTTCAGCGCACTTTTCGACCGCTCGTAATACTTTTGAAGGGCTTTATAACCGACATCTTTGCCGATACGACTCGATTTGAACGGAGTGCCGATGCCATAGCCGTCGTCGGTCAGAGCGCCGTAGACAATACCCGCATAATTTCTGCCGTCGATAGTTCCCGTACGTTCTTCGACAGAAACGTTAAACAGCTCCAACAGGGTGCGGAATTCTCCATACGATGAGCATTTGTAATTTCGCAGGCACGATCTCACGATGGATGAGATCTGCTGTTTGACATTGCCTTCCCTGTAGTTTACCTTATGCAATCCCACCTTGTCGGCTTGCTCCTCTCCCTTGACGCTCGGATGCAGATTATATTTGCGTTCCAGATCGCGTAATATCTCCATCGAACGTCGGGCCTCGAAATCGTGCGGGAGTTTGCGACCCTGCTCATCGACGCGCAGCGACACGATATGGAGATGCTCTCTGGAAATGTCCTTGTGTTTGAAAACGATATAGGGCTGGTTGCCGTAACCCATACGCTCCATGTATTCTTGCGCGATTTCCCGGAGCTGTTTGTCTGTCAGCCTGTCCTCCGGTGAAGGGTTCAGCGAGGCATGGAAGACCGTGTTCGTAGTCCGGCGGTTGGCTTCGAGGTACGGCCAAAAGCAATCCATGCAGGCGTCGACATCCATTCGCCCGTGCTTGTCGAACGGTTCCAACATCTTCTGCCAGAAAAGAACCTCGGCTTCATCCTTATCCACTTTCTCCTTGTTGTAATACAACGCTCCGCCGGGCGAGGAACCCGATCTTATATTCGCAACCATTCCTTAGTCTGTTTTGCGAGGTTGAGAATCTCGATACTGAGGGCTTTCAGTTCGCGGGTTCGCTGCTCCAGCATAGCGATCTGATGCGGGATAGCAACGTTGGAAAAGTGCGCGTTGATGGCTTTTACGATCTGGTTATAGTTGTTCCCGAGCTTTTGAAATTGGAAATAAAAGTCGTTCAGCCGGGCGATGAACTGCACCTTCGAAGGGTCGCGTTTGACGACGACGAACTCCTCGTTGAAGATTCTTTTGACGATAAACCGGCTGCGGTTATGCTCCAATCCTGCCTTACAAAGCATCTGCTTAAAGCGGATATTCTCTTCCGTGGTGAGTTTGAAATTATACCTGTGGACTCTGGGATCTGTCGTTGTCGGGCGTCCGATCCTCTTTTTCGTGGTTGTCATCAGTCTGGTAGTTTAAGTGGCGTGACTCGGGAACGCCACCCAGCCTCGCAGAGCGAGCACCTTTCGTATGCCGAAAAACTTTTCGGCATACAAAGGTACAGCTCGCTCGCCTCAAGTGAGGCGAAAAATCCGCGCCGGAGAATCTCTGACCGAAATTTCGAAAATCCTCCGTTAGGGCTTCCGGGGCCGGGTCGGTTCCCGGTGCAATATTACAACCGTTTCGGGGCAAAAAAAAGCCATCGGTGCGGACTGGAGCGGACTGGAGCGGACATCGGAACCGAAGCGTTTTACCCTGTTGTATATTGCGGCAGAAAGGAATTTTTCATTATTCGGATACTTGAATTTATAGCTCTCTGACAACTTCTCCGACTTTATCCTCCGCGATAAATCCGGAAATGTACAGAAATAGAAAAATATAGATTCCCAGAAATCTGAATTAAAATATAAATGACTATAAATATGGAAATTATCCTTTCTGCAAAACAATAAAAATCTCTAAATATCCAAAAATGATGGAATCGGCAAGTATTTCAATCTGCAATCAGAAAGGCGGCGTTGGAAAATCCTCGCTTACGGTGCTGCTCGCAAGTTATCTGCACTATACACTGGGGCATGACGTGTTGGTCATGGACTGCGACTATCCCCAATGGTCCGTTCATGCGCAGCGCGAACGAGAACTATCTGTTCTGGAAAATAGCAAGTATTATAAATTGATGTTGATCCGCCAGTTCAAAGCCACGGGCCGCAAACTTTGGCCCATCATAGCCTGCACTCCGGCCGAAGCGCCGGAACGGGAATCCCGGTTTCTCCGGGACAGCGGTTATCGACCTGCGATTGTTCTCTACGATCTTCCGGGTACGGTCAATACGGCGGGTGTCATCGAAATATTCTCGGCTCTGGATTATCTTTTCGTTCCCATGAAGGCGGACAAGGTCGTTATGGGCAGTACGCTCTCCTTTGCCCGAACTTTCGATTTGTCACTGGTTCAAAATCAAGCTGTTCATCTCAAAGACATTCGTCTCTTCTGGATCATGCTCGACCGTCGGGAACGAACACCTCTCTATGAACAATACGAAACACTTATCAGTCAACTCGGCTTGTCATTGCTGCAGACACATATTCCGTATCGTTCGAAATTCAATAAGGAACTGCTGCCGGACGGTACAGGTGTCGGACGTTCGACACTTTTGGCTCCGGAGCGGACTTTTGCCCAGGAAGCGCAGATCGAAGCATTAGCCGATGAAATCCTGTCGATACTTAAAATCCGATAACGATGGCAACAAAACTCAATGTCGGGATCGACGAAGAACTCGTTCGGCAGATGATTAGCGGACAGACTCCACCTTCGACAAATGTCATTAGAAAACCCGTATCGAAAGAGGCAGACGATCCTCCTGCATCCATTGTCGCCGCACCTGAAGATTCTTCAAATCTCGATTCCCAGCCTTCCGAAACGGTCGTATCCGAAAGGCAGGATGTGAAGCCGGAGCGTGCTCACGTACCGGACATACGACGGCGACGTTCGATGACATTGCCCGACTACAAAAAAACATTTCTTGTCCGGGTGGATTACGACCTCCGCGCCTCGCTCTATGTCAGTGCCCCTACGAAACGGAAAATCCTTGAAGTCCTGAAAAAAATCGGCGGAGAGCGACTGACCGCGACATCCTATGTGGATAATATCCTGCGGCACCATCTCGAAATGTTCCGCGACGAGATCAACCGCATCCATCAAGAACAGAATTACCATAACATCATCTAAAACTTTTTCAATTATGTCGAACGATTATTTATCCGACCTGCCCTTATTGGAGATGCTGGGTCTTATTATGCTCGGATTGACACTTCTTTGGACTACTATTTCCGGGATCAGCTCCTTGATACAGCATTGGCGTCGCCCAAAGCGTCCCGATGCCCCGGCACCTCTTCCGGCCAATGAACGTGAGGATTTCATCCGGGACCGAAGACGGGAAGAGCCCGATAGACGAGAAATGCCGCTTCCGGCACCCTTCCTGTCGGAGCAAACCGACGATTGTACAATGCCTGCCGTGCAAACGGAAAATAGCGATGAATGGGCCTCGATGGAACAGCCTCAGACAACTGAACCTGTATCCGGGAAGAAAATTGTCATTCCGGATTTTGAGCAGACCTATATGACACGCCATGATATCCACGTTCGCTCGGCCCTATATGTAAGTATCGACACCAAGCGAAAGGTATTGGAGGTGGTCAAGAAAATCGGCAGTGAATATATGACAGCCACGTCCTATGTCGAGAATATCGTGCGGCAGCATCTCGAACTGTACAAGAACGACATCAATAGAATTTACAAACAGAAAGGCACTAAAAACCTTATCTAACATGAAAAAGAACTGTTTTGCGCGTATGCGCTCGTTATTCAAGGCTGCGTCCAGCTCCGACGCTCCGGCAGCAGGGGCTTCCTCCTCCGAAAAATCACTTCTCAGATTTAAACGTCTATTTTTCAAACCGATAGACTATGAATCCAGAGCAACTCTTTATGTCAACCGAACGACGAAGCAAAAAATACTGGAGATCGTTGCAAAAACCGGCAATAGTCAGCTGACGGCAACGGCCTACGTGGAGAATATTCTGCAGCACCATCTGACTACATTCCGCAATGCGATCAATCAGCTGCATCGGGAGCAGAATGACCATAACATCGTCTAAATTCTTTCTGCCATGAACAGCATAATTCTTATTGCCGCCTGCGCCGTATGTCTGGATCAGTTGTTTTTCCGGGGGCGGCTCGCGTCATATGTCGTCGACAATCTGAAAGGCCCGAAGAAAAAACACACCGGGCACGATGCTGCCCCTCACACACCGAAGGCCGGCTCTTTAGCCCGTCAGACCCCGGAAATTCTGGTCTCGAAATCCTATCGGTGCGGACTGGAGCGGACTGGAGCGGACATCGGCACCGCCCCGGCAGGCGGAGATGCTATATTTGCCCCGGCACCTGCAATGGCGCCGTGGAACGGCCTTGTCGTGCAGCCTTCGATCGGCGAAGACGGCGAACTTGCGGAGCCCGAAGCCCCTGCCGGCGCCCGATCTCCGCTTCCGTCTCTTCCCGCCAGAGCAGAACTCCGCGACGCGGAGGTTCATGCGATGCTCGGGGAGCTGGACTTCGGAGAGTGCGCCGTCATGGGCGACGCCACGGCCGAGGAGCGGCAGGCCATCGCCAACTTCGACATCCGGGCCTATGCTTAATTAAAAACGACCTACGACATGAAATGGAATAACGAATACGGCTAACGTTTTCCACAGCAGGAAATACGATGTATCCGGTCGCAGAATGCCCCCAAAGCAGGCTGCGGCCTTTTTCACACCCTTAACCAAACTACTTGAACGATGAAAAAAAGAGCAATTTTCATGATTCTGTCCCTGTGCTCCGCACTCGCCTCCTTTGCGCAGGGCAACGGCATGGCCGGCATCAGCGAGGCCACGAACATGGTAACGTCCTATTTCGACCCGCTGACGAAACTGATCTTCGCCGTGGCGGCGATCCTCGGACTGGTCGGCGGCGTGCGCGTCTACTCGAAATTCTCGTCGGGTGACCCGGACGCTTCGAAATCCGCCACGGCGCTGTTTCTCTCATGCGTCTTTCTGGTGATCGTCGGTACGGTCTTACGTTCATTCTTCCTCTAAACGATGGCGGAATACCAAGTGAACAAGGGCGTGGGCCGTCAGGTCGAGTTTCAGGGCGCGCACGTAATGGTTCTTTGGCAAATGCGTCGATAGCAAGACGTTAGGCAAGTGTTCGATAGCCTATCATCGATCGGCTTATCCGAAAGGGAAACCGGACGGGGAGTATAGCCTGCCGATAAACTGATAAGTCATACAGTTACCAAGTATGCGACTGAATCAGGAGATGAAAGATAGATACGAGGATAAAGTCTGGATTGATTGAACGATAGTCCAAGTGGCACAACTCGAAACTGTGGCGGAAGGTAACTACAGACGCCATACTGTAACACACTCGATTCGACCTTGGAGGGTTGGGTGCAGAACAGGTTACAGCACAACTGCGATAAGCAGAAACGGGCGAAAGTCGTATCCGACAATCTATCAAAGCTATGTTGCCGAAGAATTAAACGTGGATTGCCTAACCCGGAATGCCGAAAGGCTATTAGGTTTCAGACCTATGAAAATCCGGTATGGCAACGGAGCCACCGTAGTAGTCCGAGCGAGGGAAAGCCTCGTACATGGCGAAGGGTGGCAGCTAACATTTTTAATACAAATTAACGGATAATGTGTGAGACATTATGAGAAATCCAGAGAGAGTATTAAACAGTCTGTCAGAGCACAGCAAAGTTTCGAGCTACAAGTTTGAACGGCTCTACAGGGTTCTATTCAATTCGGAAATGTTTCTCCTCGCCTACCATAATATACAAGGTAGGCAGGGAAATATGACGGAAGGTTCCGACGGTAAAACTATCGACGGAATGAGCCTGAAACGGATTGAAAATTTGATTGATGCGCTCAAAGATGAGTCGTACCAACCAAAACCGGCAAGAAGGACGTACATCCCGAAGAAAAACGGGAACATGCGACCTCTCGGCATACCGTCTATCGACGACAAATTAGTGCAGGAGGTATTGCGAATGCTGTTGGAAGCAATTTATGAAGGTAGTTTTGAGAACACCTCGCACGGCTTCCGACCCAAACGCAGCTGCCACACCGCACTGATACAGGTGCAGAAGAATTTTACTGCGGCCAAGTGGTTTATCGAGGGCGACATTGAGGGATTCTTCGATAACATCAACCATGATGTACTTATCGGAATCTTGAAAGAACGTATCGCAGACGACCGCTTTTTCCGGCTAATGTGGAAATTTTTGAAAGCTGGCTACATCGAAGATTGGACATTTCATAGAACATACAGCGGAACACCGCAAGGTGGCATCATTAGCCCGATACTGGCTAATATCTATCTCGACAAGCTGGATAAGTACATGAAAGAGTATGCCTGTCAATTCGATAGAGGCGACAGACGGGCAATGAACCTTGAGTACAAACGGTATTCCAGGAAAATTTGGTGGCTCGGCACAAAACTGAAGCAAACCGAGGATAAAGATACTCGGAAGGAACTGATTGACGCGATTAAGCAACATCAGAAAAACAGGATGCACTTACCCTCTGTCGATGAAATGGACGAGGGATATAGACGGATTAAGTATGTGAGGTATGCCGATGATTTTATTATCGGAGTGATTGGCAGTAAATCGGACTGTGAGGCGATCAAAGAGGATATTAAGAATTTCCTCGACAAGAAACTGAAATTGACGCTCTCCGAAGAAAAGACCTTGATCACGCACGGCAATAGAAAGGCAAAATTCCTCGGCTATGAAATCTATGTCCGACCATTCACGGATAAGACGTTAAGAGGCGAGAAATCGGGAGTACTTATTAAGGCTTACGGCAAAAAGGTAGTGTTGGAAGTGCCAATGTCCACAATGCGGGATAAACTTCTCTACTACGAGGCGATGGAAATTCATCAATTCGAGGGTAAAGCGAAATGGAAACCCACAAGCCGGACAAAGTTGCTACATCTGGACGACCTCGAAATACTGGATGCCTATAACAGAGAAATCCGAGGTTTTGCAAACTATTTTTCTATCGCAAATAACAGTTCACACCTGAATTCTTTCAAGTACATCATGCAATACAGTCTGTATAAGACTTTTGCACGAAAGTACAGTACGACAGCCCGAAAGATTATCGCAAAGTATCGACATCACAAAGATTTTGCGGTTTTCTATGAGGACAAGAAAGGAGGAAAGAAGATGCGGGTATTCTTCAACGGGAGCTTTAAGCGTAAAACAACCGCGATGGACGCGAGTTGTGATTATGTAGCCAACACGATTTTCAATACCACTGTATCAAGCCTTATACAAAGGTTAAAAGCGGGTAAGTTGAATTGTGTGGCGCAATGGAAAACATTGAAATACACCACGTCAAAAGACTCAAAGACTTAAAAGGCAAAGAGCCATGGAAAATCCAAATGATTGGACGTCAGAGAAAGACGTTAGCTGTATGTATTCCCTGTCACAACAAGATACATCACGGGATAATAGACTGAATACGTTAGTGGAGAGCCGTGTGCGCCGAGAGGTGCAAGCACGGTTCGGAGGCGAGTTCTTGGAAACCTACCGTAGAAATACGGCAAGGCACCGGGTTCTTAGCCTACGCCTCACGGCGCAGTACCTCGTGCTGTTCGTCGCGGGGCTTCTGAGCGTCTTCGTCTGCTTCGTCGGAATGTACATGAGCGGCCTCCCGCAGGGCTTCTGCATCCTCTTCGCCCTCGCGGCCGGCCTTGCCGTCACGGGCGGCACCTTCTACCTGAGCCGCCGTTTCGGCTCCTACGGACTTCAAAAGCTCATGGCCTCGCGCCGGCATCCGCGGCGCATCATCCATCGTCGGGCCATCCGGCGGCTGCTACGCATTCGTAACCCTCGAACCGTAAAACCGTAATCCTATGCGCGGAACCTTGAAAACCTCGACCTTGGAATCGAAATTCCCTTTGCTGCGCGTCGAGAACAACTGCATCATCTCCAAGTTCGCCGACATCACCGCGGCTTACCGCGTCTTGCTGCCCGAACTCTTCACCCTCACGGGCGAGGAGTATGAAGCGCTGCACGGTGCATGGCTCAAAGCCCTGAAGGTGCTGCCGGATTACACCGTCGTCCACAAACAGGACTTCTTTATCGAAGAACGATACACGGCTCCGGAGGAGGGCTCCGAGCGGAGCTTTCTCGCGCGTTCCTACGAGCGTCATTTCAACGAGCGGCCCTACCTGCGGCACACGTGCTACCTGTTCGTTACGAAGACCACGTCCGAGCGGATGCGTCAGACCAGTGCTTCGTCCGTCCTGTGCCGGGGCTTCATCGTCCCGCGGGAGATGCGCGACACGGATGCCGTGACGCGCTTTCTGGAGGCCGCGGAGCAGATGGAGCGCATTCTGAACGATTCGGGCCTCGTGCGCGTCGAGCGGCTTACGGAAGCCGAGATCGTCGGCACGGCGGACGATGCGGGGCTGCTGGCACGTTACTTCGCCCTCTCGGACGAGCGGCGTCCGGTCGTCAACGAGGATATCCGTCTCGACCCGGGGACGATGCGCATCGGGGACAAGTACCTCTCGATGCACACGCTCTCCGATCTGGACGTGCTGCCGCAGAGCGTGGCGACGGATTTCCGCTACGAGCGCCTCTCGACCGACCGCTCGGACTGCCGGCTTTCGTTCGCGGCGCCCGTGGGACTGCTGCTCTCCTGCAACCACGTCTACAATCAGGTGATCTTCCTCGACGACCACGACGAAACGCTCAAGCGGCTTGAAGCCTCGGCCCGGAACATGAACTCGCTGGCGGCCTATTCGCGCTCGAACGCCATCAACCGCGAGTGGATCGAAATGTATCTCAATGAAGCGCACTCGCAGGGGTTGCGCTCCGTAAGGTGCCACTGCAACGTCATGACATGGGCCGAGAGCGAATCGGAGTTGAAGCGCATCCGCAACGACGTGGGTTCGCAGCTCGCGCTGATGGGCTGCACGCCGCATCACAACACAGTGGACGTGCCGGTGCTGTTCTGGGCGGCGATTCCCGGCAACGAGGCCGACTTCCCCGCCGAGGAGAGTTTCTACACCTTCCTCGATCAGGCCCTCTGTCTTTTCAACGGGGAGACCAACTACCGCTCGTCGCTCTCGCCCTTCGGAATCAAGATGTCCGACCGCCTGTCGGGCATTCCGATTCATCTGGATATCTCGGATCTTCCGATGAAGCGCGGCGTCATCACGAATCGGAATAAATTTATCCTCGGACCGTCGGGCTCGGGCAAGAGTTATCTGACGAACCATCTGGTTCGTCAGTACTGGGAGCAGGGAGCGCATATCCTGCTGGTCGATACGGGCAACTCCTACCAAGGGCTCTGCTCGCTGATTCACGCCAAGACCAAGGGCCGCGACGGGGTGTATTTCACCTACACCGAGGAGGCGCCCATCGCCTTCAACCCCTTCTATGTCGAAGACGGGGTGTACGACGTGGAGAAGCGCGAGTCGCTCAAGACGCTGCTGCTGACCCTCTGGAAACGGGAATCCGAGGAGCCGACGCGCTCGGAGGAAGTGGCGCTCTCGAACGCCGTGAACCTCTACCTCTCGAAACTCCGCGCCGACCGGTCCGTCGCCCCTTCGTTCAATACTTTCTACGAGTTCGTCGAAACCGACTACCGGCGGCTTCTGGAGCAGAAGCGCGTGCGGGAGAAGGATTTCGACCTCGAAAACTTTCTGAACGTTTTGGAGCCCTACTACCGGGGCGGCGAGTACGACTACCTGCTGAACTCCGACAAGCAGCTGGATTTGCTGGACAAGCGTTTCATCGTCTTCGAGCTGGACAACATCTCCTCGAACCGGACGCTGCTGCCGGTGGTGACGCTCATCATCATGGAGACCTTCATCTCGAAGATGCGGCGGCTGAAAGGCGTCCGCAAGATGATTCTCATCGAGGAGTGCTGGAAGGCCCTCACCTCGGCCAATATGAGTGCCTACATCCGCTATCTCTATAAGACCGTGCGCAAGTATTTCGGCGAGGCGGTCGTGGTGACGCAGGAGGTGGACGACATCATCTCGTCGCCCATCGTCAAGGAGTCGATCATCAACAACGCCGACTGCAAAATCCTTTTGGACCAACGCAAATACCTCTCGAAATTCGACGGCATACAACGTCTGCTGGGCCTGACGGACAAGGAGCGGGCGCAGATTCTCTCGATCAACCTCTCGAACGATCCAAAACGCCTCTATAAGGAAGTCTGGATCGGACTCGGAGGCGTGCAGTCGGCGGTTTATGCCACCGAAACGAGTGCGGCAGAGTACCTGTGCTACACCACCGAGGAGTCGGAAAAGATGCAGGTCATGGAACTCGCCGGAAAGCTCGGCGGCGACATCGAAGCAGCCATCCGGCAGTTGGCACGCGAACGCGAAACGAAAACCGAATCTTAACTTGTCCAGCCATGAAACAGTTGCTTGGGATATGCGTAGGTCTCCTGCTGACGCTGGCCGCCGTGCTCGGAGCGTTTCACCTCTTTTACGATTCCGAATACCACAAAATCCGTCCGTTGTGCGGAGCATGGCAATCGACGCTCGACGATACGCAGCTGGCAATCGAGCCGTGCGGCGATAAATTCCGGATCACCCTCACGCGCCGCGGCACGTCCGAAACACATGTTCTGCACTACAAGGATTGCGTCTATTATACGACCTACGGCGGACACCGGGTCGACCTCTTTTACACGCCCACGGCCGATACGCTGCTCCTCGTGCCGGGCGGCGCTTTCAAACGAATCTCAAAACCACAAGACAATGAACAATAATCAATCGACACCTGCGTCGGCCGTAGCGGCCCTTCAGCAGGAGATCAGAACCCGCACCGAGGTCATCCGCACTTTGGCGGACTTTCGGGAACAACTCGACGCCGACCGCATCTGCGGCTCGTGGCTCTCGACCGAGAACAACCTCTCGGCCTCGGTACGCCGCATCGGCGAGGGGACGTGGCGCATCCTCGTTTTCGACCACGCGCTCTGCTACAAACGTATCGTACAGGACGGCATCATCGCGCTGCGCCGCCACCGTCTGTGGCTCGGCGCCGACGACGGCAACCGCGTGATCTACGATGCTGCCGCCGATACGCTTACCGTCGGCTGTTACGGACGATTCGTTCCGGAGGACAGCATCCGACGGCAGGAAGACGATGCCATCGTTTCCGAATCGTGCGATTTCAACGAACCGGCCGAATAATGGGACCACGTTCGGTATTTCCGGGCTGCCCCTGCTTGTCAGGGCAGCCCTTCGGCGGACTTCGCCCGCAGTCACACATTTCTAAATCCGACGGTTATGGAATGGAAAGATAGGATCGCGCGGCTATTCCGCCGCAAGCCGGAGTGGGAAAGGGAACATCGACGCACGCTCATTGCCCGTCATGCTGAGAACCTGCTCCGGGAACGGGATATAAGCAGTATTGCAGACCTTGTGCGACGGCACCGGAAATCTAATCTGACCATTGCCGGAATCGGACTGACAATGAATACAGCGACATCCCGTTTTCTCAAGACGCCCGAAGATGCGGCGGGAAAAGATATGCTGGAGCTGATGGATGCCCTGTGCAGAACACCGTTTGCAAAAAAGATCGGGCGCCGCCTCGCGGATGTTCCGGCAGACACCGCCCACTCCCTGCACGGCCTGCTGGCCATGCACACCTTTCTCTTGGATGCCTATCTGGAGCAGCATCCCGACAGCAAGCTCCGGCAGCCGCCGATGGCCGAGGTGCAGGCCGCTGCGCATATCATCGACCGGCAGTTCCGCGCCGAGACGTTCCGCGAGCTGCGCCATCTGGCAGAAACGAGCGGACGCTATACGCCCTCCTGTTACGTCGTGCGACTTTACGATTGGGATACCGATATGGGCCGGTTGCAGGAGATGCGCGGGCGGCTGGACGGTCCGGCATGTCCGGACGATCCGCAGCAGGTGCAGCAGCTTCGGGAGCGAATCTGGAAGACCGAGAACCGTATGGTGCGGGAAGCCGAGAGGATATTGGAGGGTGATCAGGAAATTCCCCTGCGACAAACATACATCGAAAAACTCGATGCCGAGTTGCAGACATTGGGATGGCTTGCACGCTTCCCGGAGCGAATCGACGACAACCGTATTAACCGGCAGCTGCTCGACAAATACAGGATTCTTCCCGGCATATCACCAGCCGAGCAATACGGGCAGGTCGAGAAAGCTTTCCGCGAACTGGACGAACGGCTCGTACACATGACCGGACGGCAGCCCTACGCCGACGATCTGTTCGAATCCCTGCGGCAGAAAGGCCCGAAGCCGGAGAAACATATTTCCGGGGTGCGGCAGAAAGAGATCGATTCTACAAGAAAAGAGCAGCCCGAACAATCGGCCACAGGCTGGCGGATAAAACGATGATATCCGCCTTCAGGCGAAAAATCCTAAAAAAACGATCAATTCAATGAACCATAAAATCATCCTGCTGTGTCTGTGCCTCGTCTGCACAGGCCGCAGCACATACGCCCAGTGGGTCGTCTCGGACCCCACGAACCTCGCGCAGGGCATCGTCAACTCCACCAAGCAGGTCGTCGAAGCCGCCAAGAACGGCTCCACCATGCTGCAAAGTTTTCAGGAAACCGTGAAGATTTATGAGCAGGGGAAGCGATACTACGACGCCCTGAAATCCGTCAGCAACCTCGTCCGCTCGGCCCGCAAGGTGCAGCAGTGCATCCTGCTCGTGGGCGAAATCTCGGACATCTACGTCGACGGTTATCGCCGCATGGTCGGCGACGAGAACTTCACGCCCGCGGAGCTCGCGGCCATCGCCGCAGGCTACGCACGCATCATCGAGGAGTCGGCCGGGGAATTGAAGGAGCTGCAGGACATCGTGAACCCTACGGATATGTCCCTGACGGACAAGGACCGTATCGACGTAGTGCAGCGCGTCTACGGCGTGTTGCGGCGCCACCGCGATCTGGCACGCTACTACACGCGCAAGAACATCTCCATATCCCTGCTGCGGGCTGCCCGGAAGCGGGACATGGAGGGTGTGCTCTCGCTCTACGGAACCGACGAACAACGCTACTGGTAATATGGTACGCATGCTTTCCCTCACGGAGAACCTGCACACGATTCTCCGGGTGTTATACGACGATATGATGGCGTTGTGCTACCCGATGTCGCAGGTCGCAATGGCCATCGCAGGGATCGGGGCGCTGCTTTACATCGCTTACCGCGTCTGGCAGTCGCTGGCTCAGGCCGAACCTATCGACCTCTTTCCCCTCATGCGGCCTTTCGCCATCGGAATCTGCATCCTGTTCTTCCCGACGCTCGTACTGGGCTCCCTGAACGGTATTCTCTCGCCGCTGGTAAAGGCCACGCATTCGCTCATGGCCGGGCAGACGCTCGACATGGAACAATGGCAGGAGCGGCGTGAGCGGCTCGAACTCGAAGGCCGCGAGCAGATGCCCCCGGACAGCTACTACGCCGAGGACGAGGAGATGGAGCGCGAACTCAGCGAACTGGGCGTGGACGACCGGACGCAGCAGACCCTCGACCGCATGAACGAGGAGCGATCCTCATGGTCGGTAAAGGGACTTATCTTCAAAGGCTTGGCGTGGATACTCGAACTGCTTTTCGCGGCAGCGAGCGTTATCCTCGACGTGCTGAGGACTTTCTATCTGGTCGTGCTGTCGCTGCTGGGGCCGATCGCCTTTGCCATCTCCGTGTTCGACGGTTTTCAGTCCACGCTGACGCAATGGCTCACGAAATACGTCTCGATCTACCTGTGGCTGCCGATCTCGGATCTTTTCTCGGCGATCATCGCACGCCTGCAAAGCCTCGCCATGCGGCACGATACCGAACTCATGGAGCAGGGATACAACTGGTATGTGGACTGGTCGAGCAGCCTGAACCTGATCTTCATGCTCGTGGCCGTGTGCGGATACCTCTGCATCCCCTCGATCGCCTCGTGGGTCGTGCAGGCGAACGGATTCGCCGCCTACAACAAGACCGTCTCGAAGATGACTTCGCTCGTAAGCGCCGGGGCCGGATGGACGGCCGGCAAAGCATGGGCCGGGGCCAAAGGCGCCGGCTCGGCGGCATTATCGGGCGGTAAGGCCGTAGGGCGTGGTATCATGAACGGCGCCCGGCTTATTTTCAGAAAATAAAATAATTCGCTGTTATGGAATTCAAGTGTTTAACGAACATCGAAACATCGTTTCGGCAACTGCGCATGTACGCTTTCGTCTTCGTCGGAATCTGCGCCGTCGTAACCGTGGCGGCGGTCTGGTTGTCCTACTCCTTCGCCGAACGGCAACGGCAGAAGATCTACGTACTGGACAACGGGCGCTCGCTGATGGTGGCGCTCTCGCAGGACCTCGCACAGAACCGTCCCGTAGAGGCCCGCGAGCATGTGCGGCGCTTCCACGAACTCTTTTTCACCCTCTCGCCCGACAAGGCGGCCATCGAGTCCAACGTCGGACGCGCCTTGCAGATGGCCGACAAAAGCGCCTTGTCCTACTACAAGGTTCTGCAGGAAAAGGGATTCTTCAACCGCCTGATCGCGGGCAACGTCTCGCAGATGGTCAAAGTGGACAGTATCCGCTGCGACTTCGACCATTATCCTTACGAGGTTACGACCTTTGCACGGCAGCGCATCCTGCGCGAGAGCACCGTCACGGAGCGGTCGCTCGTCACGACGTGCCGTCTGGTGAACGTCTCCCGCTCGGACAACAATCCGCAGGGCTTCATGGTCGAGGCGCTGAACATCGTCGAGAACAAAGACCTCGCGACCTATGACCGCTAAACCGCACTCCCTGCGCTGCCGCATCCGTTGGGTGCGGCGGTCGCTGCGGCGCCGGCACGACATGCTCGCACCCCGCATCCGGGAGCGGATCGTACTCGCGGCGCTCGTCCTGCTTCTCTTCCTTTACCTTTGGCTCCTGTTCGCTACGGACATGGTACCGGAACTGGAGGTCGGGCATTTTGAATATTTACCTCTGATACCGTAAATCGTTATGACAGAAAACAAGATTCCGGGCAATGACCCCTCGGCGGAGTTCGAGCGGCAGCGCAAACGCAAGGTGCTGCTCTTCGCGGCGATCCTCGGATGTATATTCCTCGTCGTGCTGTGGCTTATATTCCGGCCTGCGCCCGTCAAGCCCCAAGAGGGGGCCGCGGGGATCAATACGTCGGTTCCGGACGGCAAGGCGCAGGCTACCGTCGGCGACAAACGCAAAGCCGCGGAACAGCTCCGCAGCGAGGAGCAGCAGCAGAAACGCATGATGACACTCGGCGACAACTCGTTCTCGCTGCTGGACAACGGGCTCAAACCCGCCGAGGAACTCGCACCGGCGGATAACCCCGCACTGCGGGCCGCCGAGGCCAACCGGGCCATGCAGCGGCAGGTGCAGGGCTTCTACGCCGCTCCGCAGCGCAATGCCGAGGTCGAAGCCCTGAAAGAGCAGGTCACGGCCCTGCAATCCCAGCTCGACGCCGAGCGGCAGCAGCCCGACCCGCTGGAGCTGGCCGAGGAGCAGTACAAGCTCGCACGGAAGTATCTCGGCGGCGGAGTGGCCGTAGATGAAGAAGCTGTTGAGCCGACAAAGCAGCGGCGGAATTCGCGCCTGTCCGTCATGCGGCCCGTGCGGGAGGGTGAGGTCGAAGCTTCGACGCTCGACCCGCGGGCGGATTTCACCGTCGAACGTAACTTGGGATTTCTCACGGCAGCAGGTGATGTCGCGCATGCCGACATTCCGACTGTCAGGGCTTGTGTCGCTCAGACGCAAATCATACGTGCCGGAAGCACCGTACAGCTGCGGCTGCTGGAAGCCGTGCGCATCGACGATACGGTGATCCCCCGCAACACCCCGTTATACGGTCTTGCGACGATTTCCGGAATGCGGCTGCAAGTTACGGTGTCGTCTATCGAATACGGCGGGCGGATCTTCGCCATCGAAGCCGCGGCTTACGACCTCGACGGCCAGCCGGGGCTCAACGTCCCGAACTCCCGCGAGCGGACGGCCCTCAAAGAGGCGCTGGCGTCCGTCGGGCAAACCGCCGGCACGAGCGTAAACGTCACCCGTTCGGCCGGACAGCAGGTGTTGTCCGAGCTGGCGCGTGGAGGATTGCAGGCTTCGTCGCAGTATGTCGCCGGGAAGCTCCGCGAGGTGAAGATCACCCTCAAAGCCAATCATCAGCTATTATTGATTTCAAAAGAATAGAACACACATGAAACGAGACCTTATTTATCTGATCCTGATCGTCGCGGCAATCGCAGCGGTAAAGGTTACGGCGCAGATGACACCGGAAACGCCGGCTGAGATCCGGCCCCTACGTATCGAAGCGGGATTCACCAAGACCGTACATATTCTTTTCCCGTCGCCCGTGACCTACATTGACATCGGCTCGATGGACATCATAGCAGGCAAGGCCGACGGGGCCGAAAACGTCGTGCGGGTGAAAGCCGCCGTGCGGAATTTCGCAGCAGAAACCAACCTGACGGTCATCACCGAGGACGGAGGATTTTTCACTTTCGATGTCCACTATGCCGAGAATCCGGCTGTTTCGACCCTCAATCTTACAGTGCAGGAACCGCAACCAGAAAGTATGAAGAAACCGGCTGCCGTGGGCTATCCGCAGCCGACGGCCCCAGCATCCGAAGGCCGGGTGCTGCTGCGCGAGGTAGGGCGCGAGAAACCCGCGACCGTAAAGCGCATGTTGAACGACATATACCGGCAGAACCGCACGGATGTGAAAGGCATTCGTACGAAGAAGTACGGCATCGGGGTCGAGGTGCTGGGAATTTACGTGTTCAATGACGTGATATACATTCACACCTGCATCTCGAACGACACGAATATCTCCTTCGAGGTGGATTCACGGCGGTTCATCGTAGCAGATCGGAAACTTACGAAGCGCACGGCGCAACAGCAAACGCCGCTCGGAATCCTGCGCATATGCAACGATCCGGCAGTCGTGAGGGGACACCAGCGGCAAAGGACGGTATTCGCACTGCCCAAGCTCACAATCCCCGACGACAAGGTGCTTTTACTGGAGATCATCGAGAATAATGGAGCCCGGCATCAGACGGTGGAGATAGCGGCCAAAGAATTGTTGGATGCGAAACTACTGTAAGGAGACGAGCTATTGAGTCCGGTGCGGAAGTTTTTATGCATCGGAGGAAACGCTTCGAACCCGCAGCGCTCTTTTGGTCTTTCCTTCTCATGGTCTCTTTGAAGGAAGAGATTCAGACATGGTTTCGCATGCGACGGCCATGAAAGACTGTTTCCTACCGGGAATTCGTTTCCGAAAATCAGACACCCCGATGCGGTTCTCAGGCCGTACCGGGGTGTCTTTCATGTAGCTTGCGGGAACTCAGTATTCATCCTCGTTGAAGAAATTTATCTATATTGATTATCAGCATATTATACAATAATAAGAGAAATTTACGCAAACAAACCGCACTATCTGAAACAGTCTGAAGCGATAGGAAGAATAGTTGGACAAACAAACTTTGGTATCCTACCACATTACCACCTACCTGGAGAAGGAGTAATGGATAATGGTTTCAAGAATTTGTTTTCAACTATCTCCTTGTGACAATCGTCACGGATTTTTTTCTTAATGTAGCTATGTAAGTCTTGACAGAAAACTCTGTGCCCTCACTTGTCCGTAATTTGGCGTTAGTAGTAGCTTTGTGAAATATCTCCCAAAAATCATCTTCAATCAAGTCAGATGAGACTTCATTGATGAATTTATGGTTGTATGAGTTTCCTATGAGGTATAAAGTCTCGATAGGCTGTGTAATTTTCCGAATGTTATTGATATAGATTTGCTTGCCTTCCTCTTCGATTTTATGTTGTTTGCCAACAATTCTGATTGCGAATTTCGAATACTCTCCGCTATGCTCCAAATTGGAGTATTCTCCTGTCTTACGGTTTGCAAGAGTTAAGAGGAATGAAATAAGGGCATCAACTTCATTATAGATCTTATTACGATTAACGCCTTTGCCAAATATCTTCTCGCCGAGAAATGTCATCTCAGTAATAAACACCGGAAAAAATAGCCCACTTGTATCAATTTTTTCGAATTTCGCGTAAAGTTTATCAATTGAACCCTTCTCAAGTCCGTCACGGAGATAGGTTTGAACAAAAGCATCCATAATATCGTGTCCTGCTTTTTCCAGAGCCTTATATGACACAAATAAATCAATCGCGTCTTTTTGGTAGGGTGCTAAATATGTTTTGGCCTTCTTTAATACCTCGCGAGAAACGAATGTATATGTGGCATTGACGATATTTCTGTTCTGGTTAGTACTTTTGTGCATCCGAAGAACGAGAACCCCGGATTTTAGAAAGGCTTCTGGTGTAATTTCTTCGTCAATCCAATCAATATTAACCCTTTGCGCATCAAGATTAGGAACGTTGGCATTGAGTTTGGCTATGAATCCGTTGATGGTAGATTGGATATTATATTTTACAAATTGCTTGTCGGCTCCTTTATATATAGCCTTGAACAACCTATAAAAAATGGATGCCCACTTATCTAAAATCTCAGGATGAGTAAAGATATACCAAACTGTTCCACCGCCCGCGGCGAAACACAAGATGCTGATAGGGACGTTGATATTAATGTTTATCATTATTTCTCGTTAAAATAGTTATTCATTTTACAAATACACTCAGAATTGTCACAGACAAATTTGATGGTTCCGCTTTCTGGAAAAACGGATGCGATGTTATCTAAGGTGATCGGTTGACTGCAAAATTTGCATTTTTCAGTACCAGATATAACATTCTCATAAACTCCAATATTCTGCAAAAATAATTGAAATTTATCTTCGTAAACAGCCTTAATAGCATCATTGGGTTTTAACAATTTGCTCATATTTGAGGTAAATGTGGGTAGTGTTTCAAACAGTGTGTCCGGAGTGAGTCTTCAGACCTTTTAGTTTTGCAAATATATCAATTTATCTGTTAACTCATCGGCGGTCATGACCCCCCATGATGATTTTTATTTGTCAAGCGTGGCGG